>Ga0310695_10000180_pt1 | contig 168890 bp, 132 predicted proteins | sample RumenRJG_04DNA_FD_203882 | JGI IMG/M metagenome (GOLD analysis project Ga0310695, IMG submission 203882) | Bovine rumen microbial communities from Lethbridge, Alberta, Canada - RJG_04 (v2) (version 2) | ecosystem: Host-associated > Mammals > Digestive system > Stomach > Rumen | place: Canada...
TGCAGGAAAAATTAACAATGTAACCACCCCTGAAAATAATCGCGGAAAAGCTTGGAGGGAATGGAAATAGTTCGTAACTTTGCAACCGCATACCCATGAGTAACGCTATGGAGAGAACAAACCATCATTCACATGTCACCGAGCGGCTGATGTTCCTGCCTACTGGCGAGGTGTTCAAGGACGAGCAGAACAGCTCGTACTACCATTCCGACTTCCTGTTCAGTGGCAAGGAACTTGATGCAGAGACGGGTAACTATTACTATGGCGCAAGGTATTATGCCCCGCGCATCGGTATCTGGCTCAGCCCCGATCCCATGCAGCTGAAGTACCCCCATGTCAGCAGCTACGCGTTCTGTCATGGAAATCCTGTGAACAGATTTGATATTGATGGAAAAGATGATATTTTCGATATTTTTGGGAATTTCATCAGAGACACTGGAAAAGGAGATGCCGTTCTAATCCAGACATACAGAGGAACAAAGGCATTGTCCTCTTTTGATTATTCTTATAATAATGTTGGAAATGTTAGAATGCTTAAGAGTGTTTCAAGCTATTATTTATCTAAGAGTGATGTCGGGTCATTCAGCATTGAAACATACAGTATGTCAAGCCATGACCCACAAGGCGCAGTATTCGCGAATGACGGTGGAACGAATAGATACTATGTTGTCACAAGAAATGGTAAGATAAGTTCAATGTTAGACAATAAGTATAATTTTGAAAGTGTTACATTTCACGAAAGCCTGCATCGATATGATAAAACAACCCTTGGTGGAACTATAGGGGAGACGAATGCAGTTCTTAAGCAAACCACACATCCGTCATGGAAGCATGTATCCGAAACATATAAAGAGTCTCAGGCAGGATACGCTGTCAATAGCTTTAACAATGCATGCTTGGGTGTGTCTGGCTATCCATTGGCTGAAAAATATGCTAAACAGCTAAACGAGGCATTCGATGGAATGTTTGATTTCTACTCGGCAGGCAACAAGTTAGGATACATACGCAATTTACCCAATGTTACAATTACTTACGAACCATGATGAGATTATATGCTCTTTTGCTAATTAGCAGCTACTTAGGTGTTTGTAATGCACAATATCATAAGGACACTCTTTTGCTATTAACAGCGGACAGCGTAAAGTATTGGGATTTTGATAAAGATGAGGGTGGAGTAATGTTCAGAAGTGATTCTTGCTTTGTTAAATATGATTCTGACAGATACTATGTGCCTCCTTGCATAAACAGTCCGTTCTTAAACAAGTGCTTTTTTGAGGATGGAATGCTGACAATAACTATGTTGGGGGATCAGTATAAAGTCTTAACGGTTGATGATATGAATTTGACTCTCAGTTCTGAAAACGACACTCTTTTCTTGCATAAGTCAGAAGACCAAAATACAGATGTTCAAACACTGCCAGAAATCAGGTATGGATACGTTGCAGCCAAACCAATTGACATTGAAGATTTCCAGACGAACACATTAACACCTTTCTTCAAGGAAGAGATGAGGAAAGACTCAATTTTCAAAGAACTGAATGAGCTATATTTCATTGCAAAATTCAGAATAAAGAAGGATGGTTCATTGGAAAGCGTCCATGTCATTAAATCTAACTTCAATCTACAACAACATATTCTCTTTGTAAGTCAGCTGGAAGAACAGCTGGAAAGAATAAAGTTTTCGCCTGCAAGAAATGAATTTTCTGGTGAATTTTATGATTCAACCGTTTTATACTCAATGAAAATAACAATAGAAAAAGACAGTAAAAGGCCACAAAGTAATGAGTATAATTGAAAGAAAACAATTCTCCGATCTATTGGGCATGCGCTATGTGTCGGACACGCTGCGCTACACCCTCTATGTCGGTCCGCATTACACAGTGACGGGTAAGTCTGGCAGCGAGGATGAAGATCCGCTCTATGTCAAGCATTTCTTTGGCAACAAGCGATATGTAAGTGAACTGTCGGGCTCGCGTGTTCTTCTGTAAGAGGAGCAGCGCGGGCTCTTTTTGTCCCTCCGCCCTTCTGTTAGGAAAACGGTGTTTCTCGGCCAAAAGGCGAAAAAACACGGAGAAAAGTTGCGCGTCTCGCTGAAAAGCAGTATCTTTGCAGGCGAAATAAGCTTTTATCATGTCAAACAACATAGCCACCCGTCTGCTGACGCCCTGCATCATCTTACAAATAAATTAATTTAAAAATTTACTTTATGAATACAAGACTTTTTTGTGCCTTGACCATTGTATTCTGCACGATGTGTAGTTTTACTAAGGCAGAAGATGAAGTGTGGCCTATTATGCGGATGGCAAGTGACGAGAACAACCTCTATCTAGCCACAGAAGAGCATGGGTTGGTCATTGTGGATAAGGAAACAGGTAAGCAGACCTTCTTCAATGAGGACAATGGAAAGATCAGGCACAATCACCTCAGGGATGTACAGGTCAATGGCAACATGTTAGCCCTCGCAGGCGGCTACACAAGAGATGGCTATGCAATACATTTCTTGTGGAACGATTGGGTAGAATTATTGGATCTGGAGGCGGGTTCTTCGGTAACCATACATGTGGATGAGAACGAACTGTCAGACTGTTATGCGCCGAAATACCAGTTGTCAAAATGGCCACTGTTCACGGCCATCACGACATGTTCGACTTATAGAAGCTCATCTTAGCATCGTGTGTTTCTTCATGAAAGAACATCCCGAGTCTCACCCTTGAGGCTCGGGATTTTTTATCAGAAAAACAGATAATTGTTTTGTGGTTACTTTCTTTTTCGTTATCTTTGCAGAAATTTTCATCCATCAAAACAAACATTCCAGAAATATGAAAAAAAGCATCCTCTTCTTCGTAGCTTTTATCGCCATTGCGACAATAGCAAAAGCCCAAGGCTCCGTCTTGGCGACACTCAACCACAACGACACCATCCAGACATTCTATGGGGCCAGTGCCTATCAAGCAGCCCTCGATGCAGCCACACATGGTGATGTCATCACCCTCTCCGCGGGGCAGTTCCTTGCCAAGAACATCGAGAAGGCCGTCAGCATTCATGGTGCCGGCATGGGTGTCGGCGAGAATACTGATGCCGCTACCGTCATCGTCAACGACTTCAGCATCAATATCCCCAACGAAGTGACCGAGCGACTGGAGATAGAAGGCATCTATTATAACGGCAATATCGAGATCTCGAGCTTTAAAACATTGAAAAACCCAACATTCATGAAGTGTAGGTTCAAGAATTTCTGTACATGCTACTATTATAGTAATACTAGTGAATGGCATTCAAGAATTCTAAACGGCACTTTCCTCCATTGCTATATCAAGGATTTATTGCGTATCGCCAGATACAGTAGCGTTTCGCTCATCAATTGTTTCGTCGGGAAGATTGACGACAGAGAGCAATATGATGGAATGAACTCCAACTTCGACTTCCTGAATTGTGTCCTCTGGGACATGAACGGAAGCCGGGCTCAAAATTCAACCTTCAACAACTGCATCATCTACTCCACGCGCACAGACAATGCGCTGTACAGCGCCAACAACACAGCCAACAACTGCGTCATCGTACACGACAGCATCAACGTGTTCCAGAACATCGCCAATACTTCCAATACGCTGGTCAACGACGTGGAAGAGGTGTTCCAGAACTTCAAAGGCACCTATGCCGACAACATCACCTATGAGCTGACCGATGCTGCCAAGCAGAAATACAAAGGCACCGACGGCACTGAGGTAGGTATGTACGGCGGCTCGTTCCCCTTCGACCCCACCACCTCCAACCCACGCATCACCCGTTGCGTTGTGGCGCCCAAGTCGACTGCCGACGGGAAACTCAGTATCGACATAGAAGTGAGCAACTAAGATGACACGAATCCTTCGTATCGTAGGTGTCGTACTCTTGCTTTGTGGCATCAGCACGACAGCGTCGGGACAGAAAATCAAATACTGGTTCGACGAGGACGACGCACGCGCCATCGTCACCTCCTCCCGCCACTTCAAAGCCAATGTGAAGGGGCTTCAGCCTGGACTCCATAGCTTACACGTCCAGGCCATCGGTCAGGATGGAAGGGCCAGCGTACCTGTCAAGCGTTATTTTGTCAGAACGCTGAGCTCGCAGGGACAAAGCCGCTATTGGTTCGATGGCGACGAGCAGCAGGCGCAGTCGACGCTGATGAGCGGATCGTTCAGCATCGATGTGTCAACGCTCTCCGATGGATTCCATACGCTCCACCTGCAAACTACCGATGGCGATTGGCGCACGGCGGTGGTATCGCGGCCCTTTGTGAAAGTGCCCGCCCTCAACCTTATTGACCATCTGACCTGTGTCTGCCATATTGATGGCGAGGAGTTTATGCGCGAGGAGTTGCCGGCTGCCGGGGGTGTCGTCAACTGGCCCTTGGATGTCAACGATGTGAAGCAGGGACTGCATAAACTGCAGGTGCAAGTGCTGATGCCCGATGGCAAACTGACTTCTTCCTACGACGCATGGTTCATCCGAACGGCTACCGTCAGTGAGTATCGGCAGCTGCAGTTGATGTGGACAGTCGACGACGGACTATATAGTGGGCAGACCAACACGCAATTGGCATCTGAAGGCAACGCTTACCACATCGACCTCGACGTGACATCGCTGCGCGAAGGATTGCACAAGCTGACATACTATCTGAGCGACGGAACGGGTGTTCAGACAGAGACGCATACGGCGTTCTTCCTGAAAGTGCCTGAGGGTGGCAACGGCATCACGGCTTACGACATTTGGGTAAACGATTTGGATGGGGAGATGCAGTCGGTAAGTCTTTCGACGCCTGTCAACCCACTGCGACTCACAGAGACAATCGATGTCGGGCGGCAACCATTGCGCACCAAGTCGTTCCATTTCTGCATTACCTCTGACAAACGTGCGATGATGTTTGCCAAAAACCAGCTTCACCTACGGTTCCACAACAAGGCGGGACGCAGCACCGAAACCATCTGCGACTATATCGATCCAGAGGTGAGCCAGCAGGTTGAAACCATGGGAGTGCTACTTTCCGAGCCTAACCACACCCGCAACAAGCCCGCCGCTGACGAGGTGCATTGGTACAAGATCAGCATGAATCCTGGCGACAGTCTCACCCTGCGGTCGTCAAGGCAGTGCATGCTTGACGTGTTCACACCCAATGGCGATGTGGTGTATCATGCTCAGGATGGAGCTACAACGCTCTTCGGAGGTTTCGAAGCGGCCGACTCCACCACGTATTATATTGCGCTTCACGACATGCCAACCAATGGCAACTATACGCTCGATTATGTTTATAGCCAATGGGTTACTCCCGACTTGGCTGTCAAGATGGCCACCATGCCCGCACCGACAACCATCACCGAAGGCGAACAGGCCACGCTCATCGTCAGCCGCAACCGCATGACGCAGGCTGCCGCAACCATCAACCTGAGCTGCGACCAGCCCGACCGCTTCCGGATTCCTGCCCGTGTGAAGATACCTGCCGGCAAAGACAGCGTGGCCGTCAGCATACAGACTGTCGACGACGAGCGCTACAACAAGCCCACACTCGTGACCTTCACCGTTGAGGCACAACGCCACAACAACGGAACGATGCAGCTCTCCATCGTCGATAATGAACTGCCGATGAATGCGACAGAATGGAATATGCTCAAAACATGGTATGCACACCATGATGGTAATGCTTGGAAGCAGCAATGGGAGTTTGGCAGCACGCCTGCAGAGACCGACTCGCTCTATGGCGTGCTCATGCGCAACAGCCACGTGAAAGCCATCCACTTAAGCAACAACAACCTCAGTGGTCAAATGCAAAACGGCATGTTGAAGTTGTCGCAACTGCGCGAACTCGACCTTTCGCACAACGCCCTCAGCGGCAATGTGACCACGATTGTGCAAGACTGCCCCGCGCTGACGAAACTCAATGTCAGCTACAATCATTTCAGCGAACTGACACCCGCTTTGCCCGCGACAATCACTGAACTGCATATCGATCACCAGGTCTTTGACCGTCCGCTTGTCATGAGCTCGGTCTATAGCGAAAGGGCAGATGCTGTGCCAAGCATTGTTTGCTACAGGCATGGGCAAGAGCCAGCCTATAGCGATGAGCTCAGCCTCGGACTGAGTAACACCGACGGATGGGGTGCACAATTGAATGCATCCGCCGACTATTGGCGGGTTGCCGCCAGTCGGCGAGCTGTCTACAGCCAACAGAGCGGTCAGCGCGTCACGGCCATCGATACCCGACAGGGCCATCAGATGGAGATGGTCGTCGACTTCAACACGGGTGACGTCAACTTCGATTACGATACCAACGTGGCCGACCTGCAGCACACTGTCATTTTCGCCATGGACGACAATCTCACGGGAGTCTATAACTTCACCGCAGCCAACCTCATGGCCGACGATGTCGTCAACGTTCTCGACATTGTCCAGCTTGTCAACCTGCTCCTCTCGCCACCTTCCCTCGCATCTCCGCACCTCCGCACCCGCGATTATCCCCGCTCCTGCGAAGACGGATCTGCATGGCTGACAATTCACGATGGCAAACTCATCCTGACGACCATGCAACCCGTAGCCGCCATCGACATCGTCCTCAGCAAGCAGGCCGGGCAGCACATACAGTGGGTTCCTCGCAGCGATGGCTACCTGTTGAGCAGTCGTGAGGGTGAAGGGTACGTCCATTTCATCCATTATTCGCTCAGTGGCAAGATGATACCCGCTGGCGAAACGGTTTTGGCCACCATCGACGGTGAGTCAACCGAAGTGCTGAGGGTGATGATGGTCGACAAAGAGGCACAGCCCATCGTTGTGGCTGACGACTCCGCGACACCGACTGGAATCAGCGAAATGCAGAATGCCGAGGTCGATGACCACTATTATACTCCGGAAGGCATCCAAGTGAGCACGCCCTCACGTGGTGTTTACATCAAACGTGGTAAAAAGTTTGTTTCTTCTAAATAAAAGTCAATGAAATACCATATATCGCTCTTTACAGGGTTATTCCTCTATATCTTCCTTCTGGCAGCCCCAGTCGGACTGATGGCGCAGAATATCATCTATCTGCCAGATATCAGTGCCCTGCCCGAGACGACAGTGTCGCTGCCCGTCTATCTGAAGAACACGAGTAGCATCGTGGCAGCACAGTTTGAACTGACTGTGCCACAAGGCGTAACCATCGACGAGACTTCTGGCACCATGAGCAACCGTGGCGACGGACATGCAGTGAACATCAAGCTCAACGGCAACCGTTATCGCGTGATGGTCTTTTCGCCTGACAATCGGCCTGTCAGAGGAAACAGCGGTATTCTCTTCACCATGAAAGCTCATGTGGGACGAGACTTTCTGGCAGAGCATGCCTACGACTTCGGCATGCAACAAGTCATTCTCAGCGATTCGACGGGGGTGAATGTCGTCACGGACTATAGCTGCGGACAACTCAAGATAGAGCCTTCACCCGACTTTATCGTCACTTCACTTCTATCCTCCCATCCCTCACCTCTCACCCCTCTCTCTTCACTCCCTCTCTCCTACACGGTAAAGAATCAAGGAAATGCTGCGGCTCGAGGCGGATGGAGCGAGCATGTGATGCTCGTGGGGAACGGACGCAACCAACTGCTGGCCACTTTCTATCAAGATGTGAAGCTGCCGTCAGGAGGCTCTGTCAACAGACAGGAAACGGTCGTCGTGCCGCAGCTGCCAGGAATGGAAGGTGATGTTCAGTTGATGGTAAAGATTGTACCAAACAGCGACTCGGGGGAGACTCCCGAATATCAGGACAATAACACAACCTTCTGTCAACAGGTGTTCCAGCTACAGAAAAAACTTTTCACTGAAATGCCCTGGCGCTATGACGAGGCAAACGGTACCATCACTTACAAGCTGATGCGAAGCGGAAGTTGGGACGACGAGGAGACCTTCACCATCAGCAAGCAGGGCGACAGCCGATTGCAAGTTCCCGCAACGGCCACCATCAAGAGCGGGCAATCCGCCACTTACCTCTATCTGAGGGCAACTGACAACCAGTCGCTCGACGACGATTCGCTTTTCATCATCACTGCTGTTGGCGCACTATACTCCGCTGTTCGCGATACGCTCATCATGGTAGACAACGAACTGCCTCAACTCTCGTTGAACAGTTCGAAAAGCATCCTGGACGAAGGACAGTCATGCACGCTGACCATTTCCCGGCCGAAAGCTTCCGGACAGGCTCAGGAGATAAGGCTGGCCTGTGAGCAGGCGGAGCGTTTCCAGTTTCCTTCTACAGCAACGATTCCTGCCGGAAAGAAATCCGTCAGTGTGGAAATAACAGCAAAAGAAAACGATGAGGTTACAGACACCCTCTCCATCGCTTTCACAGCAATGGCCACTCGTCACGAAAAGGGGCAGTGTGTCTTGCTGCTGGCAGACAACGATCTGCCTGACATCTCGCTCGAGCTGACTCCATTGGCAGTAAGCGAAGCTGCTGGCATCAATGCCATCTACGGCAAAATCCGGAAGCAAAACCATCAAGAAAGCAAGATAACGGTCGATCTCAGCGACGACAGCAATGGACGACTGTACTATGGCAAGCAGCGCATTGTCATGCCCGCAGGCATGGAAGAAGTGGCGTTCAGCATCGGAGTTGTGGACAACGCGACCGTCGATGGGGAAACGGATATCAATGTGAAAGCCGCCATCTACCTCTCCTCATGTGGGTGCTCTGCCAGTGGCTCTTCGCGAGGCAGTGTCTCACAAACCATCCGATTGCTCGACGACGACGGACCTTCGCTCGCTGTCGTTCCCTCGACAGGGACGATGCAGGAGGGAAGTACCGGCAATTTCCTGACCATTTCTCGTAACACCTCAACCACCTCGGCTTTGTCTGTCGCCATTAGCAGCAACTGCGATGACATGCTGACTTTCAACCATACAGCGACAATACCCAAAGGGAAATCTTCCGTAGATGTCCCGCTTACCGTTAAGCGTAACGATGTTCAGGGCGACGGGAGAACTGTTACGTTCACCGTCTCTGCCAATGGCCATACCGAAGGGACATGCTGGGTAGCCGTCAGTGACCGCACATTGCCCGATGCCATCATCAGGCAATTCTCCTTCAGCGAACAATCATCCTTCGTAGCTGGCGATACGGTGGAGGTGAATGTCACTGTCGGCAATACGGGAATAGCCCCGCTCAAGGCTCCGGTCAAGGTTGAGGTCCTGTTGAACGGGGAAACAACCCTGTCAACCTATACCAACGAGGATATTCCAGAGGGTGGCTCAGAGACGGTCATACGCTCCATCGCACTGCCCGACAAACCAGGTGAATACAGCATCTGGGCTGTCGTGAATAGCGAAAACAAAGTGAATGAGCTGAACGGCGTCAACAACATGTCGGAGAAACTCTCGCTCACGATAGCGCCGAACTTCACCACCACAGTCAGTACCGATAAAGCAGTCTATAAGAAAGGTGAGATGGTCAATATCTATGGTAGTGCCATCGGACCTAAAGGTGTGCAGACGATGGTGGAAATCTATATCCTTAACGAAGGAACACGGCAGACGATTTCCGCAAAGACAGACGACAATGGTCACTTCTCAGCCTCCTTCACGCCTTACGAGCGGCAGGCTGGTCATTTCATCGTGGGAGCATGTTGTCCTGGTGAGGGACTACGCACAGAGCAAGCCTCATTCGATGTCTACGGACTGCGACGGGCCACAGGCGATCCCATCACCTGTGAGACGACCGTCGGAGAGACATTCACGACCGCCATACCGCTTTACAATCCAGGAATCAAGAACCTGACAGGGGCAACCGTGCAAGTGTTGTCGAAACCGGCTGACTGTCAAGTGACCATGAACATTCCTGCAACACTCAAGGCTGGGCAGGAAAGCAATGTCGTCTGCCAGATTGTCGGAACAGTACCCACGGAAGGAAACGAGTGGGAAATCATTGATGCGAAGGTGACAACACAACAGGGGGAAACACTCGATTTGCGCATCTATTACTATTGTCGTTCGCAGAAGGGTGAGCTGGTGGCGAGTGTCCAGAGCATCCATACGACAATGACCAAGGGGCAGTCGCGCGACTATCCTTTCACGATCAAGAACATCGGAAAGGGCGCGACGGGGAAGATTCTGCTCGCACTGCCTGGCAATGGATGGATGGACACCGCCACGCCAAGGGAAATGGCTTCTTTGCAGTCAGGAGAAAGCACGACGGTTGTGTTGAGGTTCACGCCTTCCGACGATATGCCACTCAATGTTCCCGTCACTGGAAACATCGCGATGAATTGCGACAACGGTAAAGGACTCTCTGTCGGCTTTAGCATTACGCCCGTGTCGGAACAGAATGGTACGCTCGTCGTCGATGTCTGCGACGAGTACACTTATTATACTGCCGAAGCTCCCCATGTGGCTGATGCCATTGTCTATGTGAAAAATATATCTACTGGAGCTGTCGTAACGCAAGGAACAACCAATGGCCAAGGCATCTTCCAGAAGGTGTTGCCAGAGGGATACTACAACCTGATTGTCACCGCCGACAAACACAGTAGCCACCAAAGTACCATCCTGATTGACCCAGGAAAAGAACTGCGAAAGACCGTCAACCTAAGCTATGATGCAATCTCCGTGGACTGGCAGGTGGAGGAAACGACCGTTGAGGATGTCTACAACATTGTGACCGAAGTAGAGTACGAGACCAATGTTCCCGAACCAATCATCGTGGTGCAGGCGCCCGACGAGATCCCAGCCGACGAGTTGTCGCTCAATGAGTCGCTGATTTATTATGTGGTGCTCACCAACAAGGGATTGATCACCGCCCAGGAAACAACGCTGACAACTCCCCATGCAAAAGGTTTCATCTTCGAGGCACTCAAAGAAGGACCCTTTGAGGTTCTGCCGCAGCAAAGTGTCGTCATTCCCGTGAAGGTGACAAGGACAACAGAGGCTGCGAAGGTGCCGAGGTACGAGGGTGCGAGTGGCGAAGAGGAGACCGCAGAGGGAGAAGAGGAGGAAGGGCCCGATTGTTGGGTGAGCCAGGAAACCACCTGGTTCTGGGATTGTGGCTACGACCGTCAGTGGCACCGCTACGAGAAGCCCATCCGAATTAAGCGCTGTAAGCGTGATGGGACAGGAGGCGGCGGAGGAGGCTTTGGCTTCGGCTGGAATAACTCCGGAGGAAAGGGGAAAGGATCGTCTGACACGACTCCCCCGAAGCCAAACAATGAAACCAACGACATCTTTGATACCATCGACCACTGGGCTGACGTTTTATTGTCTGAAGAGGATTTCAGCGATTGCGAGCCTTGCCAAAATGGTATGCTCATGACGCTGGGCGAGTGTGTGTTCCACATTGTTTGCAGCGGTCATCCCGTCCTGTCGGCTATGGTAGAGCTATACAAGTATCTCCTGATGGGTGATGAAGAAGATTTGGAGGACGCTGGAGAGAATGGTGTGAAAGCCATTAAGAAAGGCCTGGAGGATGCTGAACTGACCGTCTACAACAATGGCGATATGGAGATGTGGGGCTTCAAGGTGGGAGGTTCTGAAAAGACCAGTGAATTCTTCAGATACAATGGAGCCAAGTCAGAAATGGAGGGCTATTGGGACGAGAACCACGATCGGCAACTGAAATTCTACCAGAAGGAATATGTCTTCAAGGACGTGTTCAATGCGTATGCCATGGGAAAGAATATATGGGAATGCTACAAAAGCATGCAAGGCTGCTTCACTGGCCTCGTGGATAATCCTGACAAGTTTTTCGACTGCTACGATGGCGTCAGCAAGGCCATTGATGTGGTAACGGGCGATATCACTTCGAAGATTATCGGGCATTATTTGCCAGGTTCTAAACTTGCCAACATTCATAAGGCCACGGAAAGTTTCGTGAAGATGAAGAAGATGTTGGATGAGGCTGTCAGATGCCTAAAGAACTTATACCACGCCTGCGACCACCTCAACGGCCCCTATATCGATGATGAAAACAACGACAGGCCTTACTATTCACCACAAAAGGCAGAAGCCGACTTCATTAGCAGTGTGAACGAGACTTCTCTCCATGTGGTTGACATGATGGAGTGCCTTATCAAGATGGACAATCTGTTCTGGGGTGCTGAGGAAGACTGGATGGATGTATCGCTGCAAGAGCAGCTCGACATCATCGACAGCGTAGATTTCGCCACAATGTCCTTCGAAGAGGCATTGCGTTGGAAACCCGAGGAGTTGTCGCTGTCGTCCTATCGCAGTTTCTTCAACCGTCGCCAACAGGCAGCCCTCGGACAGGTGCCGGCGGAGACGATAGATAGCATCCAAGCAGTATGGGACAAGATGACCACGGCAGCAAATGCGTTGCAGGAAGCCGGTTACGAGAGTGTCGACGACTTTTTCGAGAATGGAATGACGGAAATGTACAATCTGCTTCGCGAGAAACAACGTAGCGTTTGTGCATCCATCCGCTTGGAGTTCCCACAGACGATGGCATTGACACGCCAGGCTTTCAATGGTACGCTCACCGTCACAAATGGGAATGAGGAAAAGCCGATGGTCAACGCTCGCCTGAACCTAACAGTTACAGCACCAGACGGAACGGTGGCCACGGAGCGTGAGTTCCAAATCAATGTGGAGCGGTTGGAAGGTTTCGAAGGAGAGCATACCGTTGGTAGCAGCTGGCAGTTAGGGGCGCAAAAAAAGGGAACTGCCGTCATTCAGTTTATCCCAACGAAGTACGCCGCAGAGACAGCCCCCATAGATTATGCCTTCGGCGGCACTTTGACCTACACCGACCCCTACACCGACCTTGAAGTGACCCGCTATATCGCACCAGTCACCCTGACGGTCAACCCCTCTCCACGCCTGGAATTGAACTATTTCATGCAGCGAGATGTCTACGGCGACGACCCGCTCACGATGGATGTCGTCGAACCCTCCCTACCCGCGGAGTTCTCTTTGCTCATCAGTAACAAAGGCTTCGGCGATGCCAACAATGTGCGGATGACGACTCAAAAGCCGCAGATTGTGGAGAATGAGAAAGGGTTGCTTGTCGACTTCCAACTCCTGTACTCCATGCTTAACGGGCAGGAGAAAGACCTGCCGTTGGGCGGCAGCATCGCCACTGAATTCGGAAACATCCCTGCCCATTCGGCGGCCTACGCACAATGGTATTTCGAGAGTTCGCTGCTCGGACACTTCACCGACTACGACATCAAGGCTACACACCTGACGGGCTTTGGTAATGCCAACCTCTCGCTCATCGACACGTTGGCCATCCATGAACTGACGAGGACGTTGGAAACCAACGGGCGAAGGGGATTCCTTGTCAACGACGTGGCAGATGCCGACGATCAGCCTGACCGTCTATACTTGACCGATGGCACCACGCAACCCGTTTCGCCTGCTGTCAGTTCCTTCCTCAAGAAAAACAGCGACACAGAATATGAGCTGACCGTGAACGCTTTGAGAGCAGGATGGACGTATGCCAGTATACCCGACCCGACAGGTGGCAGCGGCCAACTGGTAGGTGTGACACGCCTCAGCGATAGCGGCGACATCAGCCTCTCCAACTGTTGGCAGACCGACGTTACGCTTATCGACGGGGCAGATCCACTTTACGAATGCAGGCTTCATCTGGCCGACAGCATCGGCGCCGCCTGCTCAGACACCTATCTGCTGCAGTTCGCTCCCCGTCCGGCCTCAAGCTTGACGATAGACTCCATCACGGGGTTGCCCAGACTGGAAGAGATTGCCACATCCCCTGTGAAGACTGCCGATGTGTGGTTCAACAAGGATGTGGACCATGCTACGTTCAACACACAAGACCTCAGCCTGAGTTTAGAGGGAACAGCCCTTGATGTGTCTCAGATCACCATCAGCCGACTGTCACCTCGGCACTATCGACTCAACCTGACTTCACTGACTGCTGCCGACGGGTTCTATATGCTACAGGTTCAGACAGCAGGAATCAAGGACACCGACGGTTTCGCCGGTACCAACGGGCGTAGCATGGGCTGGGTACAACTTGAAGGCGGATTGGTGAAGATGCTGGTGGACATCTGGCCAGAGAATTCCGGCACATGGACATCGGAAACTCCTTCGAACCTCCCTTCTTCGAACCTTGCTCCTCGCTCCTCCCTCCTCGCTCCTCGCTCCTTACAGGTGGAGTATGGGACAAATGTCAGACTGAAGGCACAGCCCAACAATGGCTATCATTTCTCATACTGGAGCATGAATGGGGAAGTGTTGTCAGAGAATGCTGTGTATGAATGCGTGGCAACGCAGGCCAACCACATCACGGCCGTATTCAGGCCTGGCAACCATACCTTGACCATCGACGTAGATGAGCAAAAGGGCAGTGTGTATGGAGGTGATACTGGACTCTACACCCACGGTTCTTCCGTGTCGTTGACCGCTTATCCGGCCGATGGATTCGAGTTGGATCATTGGCTCGTGAATGGTGAGCAGACGGCAACAGCAGAGGAGACAATCAGCCTCACGATGGATGGCGACATGACGGTGCAACCTGTGTTCATGCTTGAACCCTTGAACACGTCCATGCTCTATCAATTGCAGCCAGGGTGGAACTGTATTTCTGTAAACATCGAGTCGCCCTACATTCCTAACATACTAAATTGGCTCAAATCACAAAGTCACGTAGTACAGGTATCTGGCAGTGGTGGCTACTATGATGTTAAGACAGACGAAATCACTGACTTCACTCTTGAAGGCTTGCTACTGCAGCCCGACCGCAACCCCGTATCGCTGAAGACGGGCTGGAACAAATTGTCGTATCTGCCACCCTATCCATCCTCGCTATCTATGGTTTTGGAAAGTTTCCACCCGGAACAAGGCGACATCGTGTGTGGAGCGCAAGGGTTCGCTATCTTCGATGGAACCCTTTGGACCGGTACGCTCACCCGCCTGCTTCCTGGTCACGGCTACCGTTACTACACGCGCTCAAAACGTATGGTTTCTTATCCAGAAGTGGCAACGGCCATTACGAAGGCGGAGGCCGACATGAGTCTGCCACCCATAGTCACACCGAATGGGGCGGTCCAGCTAAATGCCCATGCTTTCCGCTATGTGATGACACTGACAGGTAGGGTGGATGCGGCCTACGACGATGATGAGGGCATCATCGCAGCTTTCGCCAACGGGCAGTTGCGCGGACTCTCCTCACGCATCGACGGCACGCATTTCCTGCCTGTCTTCAGCACCAAACAGTGCGGTGAGGAACTTGAATTCCGACTCTGTCGTCAACCTGACGCAGGTTGGCTGCGACTGTCGCCCGTCCTGTCATTCGACAATTCTTTTGCCCCACAGGCTAATCCCGACATTCTTACGGGAGCGACGCTTTTCAGCATCGACAGCACTGTGCCGACCGGTATCTCGTCTCCCTCTACCACCGATGAGGGCTTGCATTTCAATCCTGGTGGTATCACAATCCATCAAGATGCGAAAGGCATCCATATCGGCAAAGGGCATAAGTACATCAAAAAATCATCCGATGCTAAATGACAAAGCCTGAATCTCTCTATCCTGTCTGCCTGCATCCTTTTCGGGCAGATGTTGCAGCAAAGCCTGAGCGTATGGTCAACCCTTTTACCTACGACCCGCATCCCTTGGCCAAACAGGCGGCTGAGGAGTTGCAGGCCTATATCGCTACTCACCCTGATGTAAAGGCGGCAGCTGATGAAGGGAAGATGTTTGGCGTGTTGGTGGTCTCCCCCCCTTGGGGGGACGGAAGGGGGGCTTTCCTTGCTGCCTATTCTGGTCTGCTCGGCGGTAGGAACGACTGGCCGTGGTTTGTGCCGCCCGTCTTCGATGCGCAACAGCCCGACGGGTATTTCAAGACACATGAACGGGAAATCAGTGACATCAACCACGAGATAGAGCGGTTGGAGCAGTCGGAAGAATATGCCCGTCTGAAATCAGCCCATGAGGAAACGGTGAAAAAAGCGCAAGAGACCGTCTCGTCTTTTAAGAATAAGGTGGAGAAAGCCAAGGCCTTGCGCGACATGTTGCGGCTGCAACGGAATATGTCGCCCGAGGACAATGCGCTTTTGGTGAAAGAGAGTCAGTTTATGAAAGCGGAGCTCCATCGCATCAAAAAGCAGCAGGAGGCTCTTGTCAAAGAAAAGGAACAGCCCCTGCGCGAGATGGAAGAGCGCATTCTCCGTCTGAAACGACAGCGCCAACAATTGTCTGACAGCCTGCAACGCTGGCTTTTCGAGCAATACGTGATGCTCAACGAGCAAGGGGAAAGGAAAAGTCTGCTTGATATTTTCGCCTCTCCTGACTTTACTGAAAGGCCTTCGCAAACGGAAGTAACCACTCTCCTCTCTCTCGGAGAGGGGTTGAGGGGGAGGCCCCTCCCCCCTGCTGGCAGTGGCGATTGCTGCGCCCCGAAACTCCTTCAATATGCCTTCACCCACGGACTGAAGCCTCTCTGTCTGGCGGAGTTCTGGTGGGGAAAGCCGCCAAAGACGGAGATACGCCACCATTTGCATTTCTATCCGCCTTGTCGTGGAAAGTGCCTGCCGATACTGAGGTGGATGATGCCCAACTCAGAAGAAATCACGCCCCCCTCTTTTGGAGAGGGGATGGGGGTGAGGCTCCTCTACGAAGACTCCCACCTCGCCGTAATCGTAAAACCTGCCGGCATGCTCAGTGTGCCAGGGAAGATTGACCGCCCGTCGGTGGAACAGTTCATGCGCGAACGCTGGCACGATGAGGTGAATCCCCTCATCGTTCATCGCTTGGATATGGAAACATCCGGCTTGATGGTGGTGGCACGCACCAAGTGGGCGCACCAGCAACTTCAGGCGCAGTTCGCCAACCATGAAGTCCGTAAGCGTTATGAAGCCATTCTCGACGGCCCTTGGCCTGCCGACCGCCCCACAGAAGGTGAGATTTCCCTTCCGCTCCGTCCAGACCTTGACGACCGTCCCCGCCAGCTGGTTGACCCCGTTTATGGAAAGGAAGCGCGGACAAGATATAGGGTGATGGTGGTTTCGAGGACTTCGTCAACTTTCCTCTCCCTCTTTCCCCTCACGGGCCGCACCCACCAACTGCGCGTTCATTGTGCCCATCCCGATGGGCTTGCCCTTCCCATCCTCGGCGATGCCCTCTATGGCAAACCTGCCGACCGACTTTATCTGCATGCCGCCGAAATAACCTTCCGCCATCCAAAGACAGGCGAAATGCTCACCTTCACGGATGAACCCGACTGGACGGCTGTAACAGAATCGGAGTGATAAAACAACAAAAAAAGGGATAAGATTTGCAGGTGTGACTATTTTTAGTTACCTTTGCACACAGATAGTAACGTGTTATGAACAAAAAGGATATGTAATGCGGCAGGTGTATACTTATCTGGAAACACATGATTATATAAAAAAGGAGGAGTCATCATGGGACAATTGAAGTATAAAGGCTATGTAGGTAGCGTGGAGTATAGTGAGGAAGATGGATGCCTTTATGGTAAGGTACAAGGCATGAGAAAAGACTGTATCACTTACGAAGGTTACGACGTGAAAGAACTCAAACGTGACTTCGAAGGTGCTATAGATGATTATCTGGAAAGCTGTAAGCAGCGAGGCATTGAGCCGAGGAAACCGTACAGCGGTTCGCTCAATGTCAGACTGGCCCCAGAAATCCATAGTATGATTGCGACACAAGCCAGTGAGGCTGGCATCACCATAAATGCTTTTATCAGGAGAGCGTTGGAGCGTGAAGTGAAGACCGTTTACCGATGAAATGATGAATCAACGCATCATACATCCATTCTTCAGATTTCTCTTGGCGGCCGCGGCCGTCATGATGACTGTTGGTGCTCAGGCGCAAGATGTGGGGTTGGGAAGGTATGAACAGCTGAAGAACATGAAGGGCAAAGACCTGATAGATTTGGGGATAAAGTATGTGAACGAAAAGAACATGCCCGACAGCGCATTGTTATGCTTTACTTTACAAGCGAACAAGAGATTCAACAAGAGACTTGATAAGAAAGAACACCATTGGTGTGCCATGGCCCTGAACTACTTGGGACAAATGTATTATGATTACTTTATTGATTACCAAAAGTCATTCGGTTTTTATTGCTTAGCAGAAGAGTTTTGCCTTAAACATAACGTTAATGAAATACTTCCTGAAGTCCATAACAACATGGCTGGTCTACACAATTTGAAAGGAAGTATAGATTATGATAGAGAAAAAGAAATTAGAGTAATACACGCATATAAGAAAGCTTATAATGAGGCTTTGGAATACAACAATGGTTATGCTTTAAGTTACTTGGCGACAAACTTGGCAAGCACAGGCTTCACATGGAACTTGGTAGACAGCGTGAAAGATGAACTCTCTGATTTTGTCACATTGAGGAGTAATCCCAAGAATAAAGAATATGGTTACCGTCATGACTTTTGTATGGCTGTGTTGGAGTATAATGAAAAAAACGTTGATAAGGCATTGTATTATCTAGATCATGCGTTAGCAACCATTTTTAATGGCAAGAATCCGAAATTGGAATCAGTGGACTCTACCATCGTTAACGACTTGAAAATTCAGATTCTTTTTCGTGAAGGAAGGGATGATGAGGCTTTAAATGTTGCTGACAAGAGTATTGAAATTGCTCAGAGAACAGATAATCACATTTGTTTTTTTGATACTTACAACTACCTACACAACTATTACAAGGAAAAAGGGGATGAGAAATTGGCAATGAAATACGAGCTTCTGTATTTGCGGAACAAAGACTTTATCGTCAATGAGAGCAAATTGGCTGACATGGAGCAAGTGAAATTCCTCTTTGAAATTGAGAAACTGAATCAGGAAGCTGAGGCGATGGCGATGCGAGACCAGTTTAAATCGCTCATTTTGTGTCTTATCGGTATCTTTACATTTCTCGTAGTAAGCACATTGTTATTGCTCTATCGCAAATATCGGCAGGTAAAGGAGAAGAATAGCCAGCTCTTCCAGAAAGTTCAGAAGCTATTGGCAGAGATAGAGGAGAAGAAAGCGTTGATTGCGCAAGCCGATACCCTTCAAGCCGCACAGACAGAGGGGAAACCCAAATACCTGAAGAATGCCATCGACGAGACGGTGAAGTCGGAACTGCTCCATCGCATCTTCATGGTGATGGAAAGCTCCGAAGAAGTGTATTCCAACGATTTTTCCCTGTCGCGTTTGGCAGAGCTAGTTGATGCGAATCCCAACTACGTGTCGCAGGTCATCAACGAGAAGTACAACGGCAACTTCAACGCACTTGTCAACGAATATCGCATTCGCGAAGCCTGCCGCCGCATCAACGACCAGAAGCATTATGGCAACCAGACCCTCGACGGCATTGCCCAAAGCGTAGGCATCCGCGCCCGCTCCACCTTCGTCGCCGCCTTCAAGAAGTTTACGGGCATGACTCCTTCCGCCTATCAGAAACTGGCGAAATCACAAACAATCGTATCATAGGCTTTATGTTAAGAGATAAATGATTTTTGTCAATTATACAAAACAAAAACGAAAAAACTATTCGTTTTGTCTTTTATAAAAGATAAAAATATTATCTTTGCACCGTAAATCAAATAACAGAAGAAATGGATGCCATAGTAAGACAAACTTATTTAGATAAAATAGAAAGGTATCTTGGTAAGGATACGATTATCATCTTGACTGGTCAACGGCGTGTAGGCAAGAGCTATCTCTTGCGGCTGTTCAGGGATAGGATCAGTAGTGAAGACAACATTATCTATATCAATAAGGAAAAAAAAGAATTCGATGATATCAAGACCTACACGGACTTGAATGCTTTCATTGACGAGCGACGCAATCCGAATAGGAAAAACTATATTCTAATCGATGAGATACAGGATATAGATGGGTTCGAAAGAAGTGTGCGAAGCTATTATGAGGAACCTGACGTGGAGATAATCATTACAGGTTCTAACTCAAAAATGCTCAGCAGCGACCTGAGTACACTCATTGGCGGACGCTACAAAGAAATCTATGTCCAGGCATTGAGCTATCTGGAATTCATGCGGTTTCACCAGTTGTCCGATTCGGATGACACGCTGGCCCAGTACATACAATTCGGTGGCCTTCCCGGCCTGAACAGAATGGGACTCGACGAACAGGATGCACGAGAGTATCAGATGGATGTCTATCATACCGTGTTGTTGAAAGATGTGATGATGCGCAACCAGATTCGCAACGTGCCTTTTCTTGAAAACCTGGTACGTTTTCTTGCAGACAATGCTGGAAAGCTCATTTCTGCAAGCAGCATTTCCAAGTATATGAAATCGCAAGGCGAAAGCATCACTTCCACTGCCATCATCAACTATATCAGCTTCCTGTGCGACGCTTACATCATTCACAAGATCAACCGATATGACATCCACGGGAAACGACTGTTCGAAAGTAATGACAAATACTATTTCGAAGATCACGGAATCCGCAATGCCCTTGCAAGGGGGACACGTGAGGGTGATATAGAAAAAGTCATTGAAAACATCGTTTACAATCATCTTATTCGCCTGGGTTACGAGGTGACCGTGGGTCAGCTGCAGGCAAGCGAAATAGATTTTGTGTGCTCAAAGCCTGAAGGTCAGCGAGTTTATGTACAGGCAGCGTATTTGATTGCCGACGATGCTACGCGAGAACGAGAATTCGGCAACCTCCGCGCCATCAAAGACAATTACCCCAAGTATGTTATTTCTGCTACACCACTTGTCTCAAGAACTGACGACAATGGTATCACACATCTTCATTTACGGAGGTTCCTTTCAAATGGTTTGGCTTGACGCCGTAGACTCTCCTCCCTTGAGAATAGGCCTTTTTTGATAGTTTTGTTTGTGCGTGTAAGTTCAAACAAAGCTACGTCGCTTTTTCTTGCACGGTTTTTCCAATACCTTTAACTTTGCACCATCAAATCTTTTTAATTCATTTAAGTTTCACTAAAAATTCAAGACCTATGAAAAAAAGGTATTTACTAAACTTGATGGTGGCACTTTTGGTACTCCCGATAGGTGCAAAGGCACAGGAATATGTGGAGTATTCTCCTCAAGGGATGAAAGCCAACCATTCAGGATTTAAAGTTGTTGATTATTCTAATGGACATTTGTTTGACAAGTCGAAATGCGACGTGAAGCAATGTGGCAACTACAAAGTTTTTAAAGAAAAAAGGAGCAGGACACTCCGTCGTAAGGAAGTGGAGGATGGTGTTACCCTCTCGTTCAATGTGGTTTTCGACCCAACTTATTACAGCGTTTCTGAAATCAGCATTTTCAACGAGAAGGATTACTATTGGATTAATCCAGAGTATAATGAAGAGGAAGGGTATGATTATTTCCCAGAAGAAGTATCCACAACCGTAGCCCCTGGCACCTACGATATTTTCATGATATTCACCCATTATCCTACAACATATTACGTCATTCTGGAGAATGTTGAGGTTGTTGATGGTAGTTATGGCTTCTATCTGAGTCCAGAGTTGGCTACCAATCATATATCTTTCAAGTATTTTAACTCAGAAGGTGAAGAACTCAGACATAGTGTTGGACATTGGGATGAAGAGATGGAGACATGGGTATCTACGGAGGAAGGAAATGTGTCCGTTACTTGTGCTGAAACGAGAATTATTAAGAAAGGAGGAAATCAGATTTATAAAAAGCAAGGCATTTTCTTTTTTGATATGAGTGAAGACGATGACCCTACTTTGACAGAAGGTACAGACTTTTATATAAATGATGTCAGCGATTATTTGTTTGTCCAAACACGAACTGACGTATCTCCATCGAATGTCTGGTATGTGAATCAATTAACTGTCAATGATGTACATGAAGGTTGTATAAAGAATGATCCTTCCAAGTATGTGTTGTCGGAGGAAACGATGGAGGTATCGCCTGATGGAAAGAAAAACAAAGGATGGGGAAGTGGCATAGTGCGTGTTACTTATTTGGATGGGCAATTAAAGAGTACAGATAATTTGACCAATGGCGATTATGAGGCAGCGAAAGAGGATGAAACTTTGATAGGTCGTATCTATGTTAACATGTCTTCTGTTAATCCTAAAGAAAACCTTTTGGTCACATTGCTGTGTACCAGTATTTACGACCATGTGGCACCAGTAATCACAGATTGGGGGGATGTTTGGGATGAATTGATGGGTATCAACGGTCCTTTGTTCCAAATTAATAATGGTGAGAAAGAGTTTGTTGGTATCCATATAGGACCTGATTCAGGATTGCCTGTTGGTCCGTTTAATGTTTGGACACTTCCTGAGAATACACCATTTACCTATAAGGCAGACAATGTGAAGGGGAACCTGGCCGGCAATACACCCATCAATGCGTTGGTGATCAAGAATACATTGTACCCAGAAAGCGATGTTGTTAGCTTGTATATCGACCCTAACTATGTCGGACGCTTTGGTGAAACCCGTCTGGGTGATGGAGCAAGCATAGAGACAAGTCTGAAGTTCAATGGCGAGGAAATCGCCAATCCTTCGGAATGGAATCCCGAAAGCAATGGTGTCGTAGACTTTGCTATGAAAAACACCAACATTCTGGTAGATGGACTGCAAGGAACGAATACGACAACCATTCACTTCGACATGGCCAACAAAGACAATATCCCGCCAACCATTCAGATGCTTCAGTTCAGAGATTCAGAGGGTTATATAACCGACAGGTTCTCACAGGCAGACAACGGCATAATGGAACTCACGGCTGCAGACTGTAATTATTTCCTGAATACGGAGACTTGGGAAAATGGTTTCGACTACCAGCCCATTAGTATCACCGTGGAGTATTCGCCTTATGGAAAGGATAACTGGTCGGAAATACAGATTGAAGAAATCCCTGAATTATATAATGAAAATGGATGGGGATATTTCTATCGTGCCTCTTTGAAGGATGTTGAGGGCGCTGGCGAAAAGGGTTGGTTCGACATACGCTTCTCAATGTCTGATGCAACAGGCAATACACATGTACAAACGGTTAGCCCCGCCTTCCGCATCGACGACAAGGTGGACACGGGCATTGAGAACAACAACCAATATACAACAACCAATAAGCAGGAGGTCTACGACCTGATGGGCCGCAAAGTGGGTAATGGTTCACGGTTATTGGATAACGGTTATTGTAACAAGGGCATCAGCATTGTACGCCGCGCCAACGGCGATGTCCGCAAGGTCGTGAATAAATGAGAATAAAGCAGAGCTTGCTCATCCTCTTGAACGATGCATATGTAGGGACATACTTTCATGTATGTCCGCATGGGGAATCACGTGTTGGTTCTGGCGGACATACATGAAAGTATGTCCCTACCGCCGTGTAATAAGGCGTAGACCTATATCTGGTTGTGTGGTGATTGGTGTCTGGTCATGCTGTGACCAGTATTTGGTCAGCGCATGACCAGATATCGGTCATCGTGTGACCAGACGTTGGTCATCGGTTGACCAAATATTGGTCTGGTTTTTGGTCATTATTCAAAGAAATAGAGGAAATATCGGTTGGTGATGATTTTTTTTAGTTATTTCCTTTGAAGAATCATTAAAAAGTGGTATCTTTGCACACAAATTCAGGAGACGGCATACCGAGAAGTGGGTATTAGTCGTCTAACATTGATATGTTAAACAATTAAATAATTTAAATCTATCATTAAAAAGTTATGTGGTTATTCAATTCATCAATCGGAAAGAAAGTGGTGATGTCTGTAACGGGCATTGCGCTGATCTTGTTCCTGACGTTCCACTGCTGCATGAACGTCGTGGCTCTCTTCTCGGGAGAGGCTTACAACATGATTTGTGAACTGCTGGGTGCCAACTGGTATGCCGTTGCGGCAACACTTGGATTGGCTGCTTTTGCAGCGTTTCACATCGTCTATGCTTTCATTCTCACGATGCAGAACCGTCGGGCACGTGGCACTGAGCGCTACGCTGTGACCGAAAAGCCTGCAAAGGTGGAATGGGCTTCTCAGAACATGCTCGTGCTGGGTATCATCATCCTGCTGGGTCTGTTGCTGCATCTCTTCAACTTCTGGTACAACATGATGTTTGCCGAGCTCACGGGTATGGCCACTCCGCTGCATCCCGCCGATGGTTTCGGCTACATCAAGCTGACATTCTCCAATTGGTGCTATGTCATCCTGTACATCATCTGGATTGTGGCCATTTGGTTCCACCTCTCTCATGGTTTCTGGAGTGCCATGCACACGCTGGGCTGGAACGGTAAGATTTGGCAGAAGCGCTGGCAGTGCATCGGTCTGATCTACACCACGCTGCTCATGCTTGGCTTCCTTGTGGTTGTCCTGGCTTTCGCTTTCGGTTGTGCACCTTCACTCTGCTGCGGTAGCGCATGTTGTTAAATTAAATGTAAATAGTTAATTGAAATTCATTATGGCAAAGCAACTTAATTCAAGAATACCCGAAGGACCAGTAGCAGAGAAATGGAAGGAATATAAGGCTCATCAGCGACTGGTTAACCCAAAGAATAAACTGAAGCTCGACGTGATTGTAGTCGGTACGGGTTTGGCTGGCGCATCGGCAGCCGCTTCGCTCGGCGAGATGGGCTTCAACGTGATCAACCTGTGCATTCAGGACTCGCCCCGCCGCGCTCACTCCATCGCCGCACAGGGTGGTATCAACGCTGCCAAGTGCTATCAGAACGATGGCGACTCTGTCTATCGTCTGTTCTACGACACCGTGAAGGGTGGCGACTATCGTGCTCGCGAGGCCAACGTCTACCGTCTGGCAGAGGTGTCGAACAATATCATCGACCAGTGTGTGGCACAGGGCGTTCCCTTTGCCCGTGAGTATGGCGGCATGCTGGCCAACCGTTCGTTTGGTGGTGCCCAGGTGAGCCGTACATTCTATGCTAAGGGTCAGACGGGTCAGCAGCTGCTGCTCGGCGCTTACAGCTCGCTCTCTTGCCAGGTGGAAGCCGGCAAGGTGAAGCTCTACACTCGCTATGAGATGGAAGATGTGGTGATCGTGAACGGCCGCGCCCGTGGTATCATCGCCAAGAACCTGGTGACAGGTAAGCTGGAGCGCTTCTCGGCCAATGCCGTCGTGATTGCTACCGGTGGTTATGGCAACACCTACTTCCTCAGCACCAATGCTATGGGCTGCAACTGCACAGCTGCCGTTCAGTGCTACCGCAAGGGTGCCGTGATGGCCAATCCTTCATACGTACAGATTCACCCGACCTGTATCCCCGTACACGGTGACAAGCAGTCGAAGCTGACGCTGATGTCGGAGTCGCTGCGTAACGACGGCCGCATCTGGGTGCCGAAGAAGATTGAAGACGCCAAGGCACTGCAGGCTGGTACGAAGCAGGGTTGGGAGATTCCTGAGGAAGACCGCGACTACTATCTGGAGCGTCGCTATCCCGCCTTCGGTAACCTCGTGCCGCGCGACGTGGCCTCTCGTGCCGCCAAGGAGCGTTGCGACAAGGGCTTCGGCGTGAACAATACGGGTCTGGCCGTGTTCCTCGACTTCTCAGAGTCGATCAACCGTCTGGGCATCGACGTCATCATGCAGCGCTATGGCAACCTCTTCGAGATGTACGAGGAGATTACCGACGTGTTCCCTGGCGATGTGGCCAACGAAATCAACGGTGTGAAATACTACAAGCCGATGATGATCTATCCCGCCATCCACTACACAATGGGTGGTATCTGGGTGGACTACGAGCTGCAGACCACCATCCCCGGCCTGTTCGCCATCGGTGAGTGCAACTTCTCCGACCACGGTGCCAACCGTCTGGGTGCTTCGGCTCTGATGCAGGGTCTGGCTGACGGCTACTTCGTGCTGCCTTACACCATTCAGAACTACCTGGCCGACCAGGAGGTATGGCCGCGCATCTCTACCGACCTGCCCGAGTTCGAGGAGGCCGAGAAGGGCGTGCAGGCTGAAATCGACCGCCTGATGGGCATTCAGGGCAAGCGCTCTGTCGACTCCATCCACAAGGAGCTCGGCCACATCATGTGGGAGTATGTGGGTATGGGTCGTACCGCAGAAGGTTTGAAGACCGGTCTGAAGAAGATGCACGAATTGGAGAAAGAGTTCGACACCAACCTGTTCATTCCTGGACAGAAGGAAGGTCTGAACATCGAGCTCGACAAGGCTATCCACCTGCGCGACTTCTTCACGATGGGTCAGCTCGTGGCATTCGACGCCCTCTCACGCAACGAGTCTTGCGGCGGTCACTTCCGCGAGGAGTACCAGACCGAGGAAGGCGAAGCCAAGCGCGACGACGAGAACTACTTCTACGTAGGCTGCTGGGAGTACAAAGGCAAGGGCAACGAGCCCGAGCTCATTAAGGAGCCGCTGGAGTATGAGGCAATCAAGGTTCAAACCCGTAACTATAAGAATTAGTTGACGAGTTGACAAGTTGACGAGTTAACGAGTTGTTACTCTTTTTGAGTCGGCGAGTTGGCGAGTTGACATGTTGACAAGTTAATGCGATATATCATTTTAATAATTAAGTAAACGAGAGAAAAACAAGCAGATGAAGAGTCATAAGGATTTGATAGTCTGGCAAAAAAGCATGGAGCATGTAGTCGCGATATATGTGGCGACGAGGGCTTTTCCGAAAGAAGAACTCTTCGGAATCGTTTCGCAGATGCGCCGTGCTGCCGTATCGATTCCTTCAAACATTGCCGAGGGATATGGCAGAGCCTATGAAAAAGAAACCTCCAAGTTTCTTAGTAATGCTCTCGGTTCTGCATCAGAACTGGAAACACAGCTGATCATCTCAAAAGATTTAGGCTTTATTCCAGTACAATCGGCGCAGAGTCTCCTTGGGCAGATAGAAGAAATCATACGAATGCTGTCGGCACTCATCAAGTCCACCAAGTAACAACTTGTCAACTTGTTAACTCGTTTACTTGTCAACTAAAAAAACAATTATGGCTAAAAATATCAGCTTTACAATAAAGTTCTGGCGCCAGAACGGTCCCAGAGAAAAGGGTCATTTCGACACTCATGAAATGAAGAATATCCCTGACGATACCTCATTCCTGGAGATGCTCGACATCCTGAACGAGGAACTCATCAGCGAGGGCAAGGAGCCGTTCGTGTTCGACCACGACTGCCGCGAGGGTATCTGCGGTATGTGCTCGCTCTACATCAACGGCACACCTCACGGCAAGACCGAGCGTGGTGCCACCACCTGCCAGCTCTACATGCGCCGCTTCAACGACGGCGACGTCATCACCGTGGAGCCCTGGCGCTCGGCAGGCTTCCCTGTCATCAAGGACTGTATGGTAGACCGCGGTGCCTTCGACAAGATCATCCAGGCTGGTGGCTACACCACCGTGCGCACTGGTCAGGCTCAGGATGCCAACGCCATCCTCATTCCGAAGCAGAATGCCGACGAGGCAATGGACTGCGCCAGCTGCATCGGTTGCGGTGCCTGCGTAGCTGCTTGTAAGAACGGCTCGGCCATGCTCTTCGTGTCGTCGAAAGTCAGTCAGCTCGCCCTCCTTCCCCAGGGTCGTCCTGAGGCCGCCAAGCGCGCAAAGGCTATGGTGAAGCGTATGGAAGAGCTGGGCTTCGGCAACTGCACCAACACCCGCGCCTGCGAGGCCGTGTGCCCGAAGAACGAGTCGATTGCCAACATCGCCCGCCTGAACCGCGAGTTCATCAAGGCTAAGCTGGCCGATTAGTAAGCGCGGAGCCAACTCCCCCTTCGTTCGAGCGGATTTGCAATCCGAAGCAATGATTGATGGATTTGCAATCCGCCCGAACGAGTTTTTTTGATTAGAACTAAGATGATTATCATGATTAGTTATGGAACCCAAGATAGGAGATAGAATGAAGGTAAGCCCTCAATTGACGGCGCAGCCTGATTGGATTGACGGAGAGGTGATTGATGTAGAACACAACCCCTTCACGGGTCTTGTTATTTCCATTAAGGACAAGCTTGGCCGAATATTCTTCGGACAGAGCCGTTTCTTTGTTGCTTTGTAGTCTATGTTTGCCATTGCTTTCGATATGGACATCAAGGAACTCCTAATTCCTATGGAGAACCTTATAATAATGCATATTACGAGATAAAAATCATTCTTCGGAAATATGCTTTCTATAACACTCAAGGCAGTGTCTATCTGACAGAGAAAGATGATATGGCAAACCTCTTTGCTGCTGTCTATGCATTGAAGAAAATACCCTGGTTTAAACTGGCAGTTCGTGATATCCGTGCGTTCAAAGTGGAAAATTGGTCTGACTTCACGCAAATAGTTAAAGCCGACGATTAATAGGAATAAATCCTACGCGAAAAAATGCATTGTCCATTTGTCACAATTGTCACGCCTGGGATTTCAGGCGCGAAAAAATGCATTGTCCATTTGTCACAATTGTCACGGGTAGAAAAAAAACGGTGAACGAAGTGTTCACCGTTAGTTGTTTTCTGAGGGGATTCAGTCTTTCAGCGAGTAGGTGAGGGTAGTCACCACGCGCAGTTTCTTGATGTAGGGCGTGTTCTGGTCGCGGTCCTCAATCTCGAATTGCCCTTGGCCGGCGGTCTGGATAGGGCCTAAGTCCGACTTGCTGGCCTCCGCAAACTGCTCGGCGGTCTTCTGCGCGTTCTTGATGGCTTCGGCCATCATCTCGGGCTTCATCTGTTGGAACGAGGCATACTCGTATTGCGCATCGCTGTTCTCGATGGCCACACCCTGCTTCAGCAGTTCCGCCTGCTTGAAGATGGCCTTGTTCACCTCCGTCACCTTGTTGGTTGCCACCGTAATCGTGGTGGTGACGATGTAGCGGAAGTTTTTCTGGTTGTCGCCCCATTCGCGGGCCTCGAGGTCGCTGATGGAGGGCGGGTTCACCGTGATTTCCTTCTCTTCCAGTCCATTCTGCCGCAAGAACGCCTTGATTTTGTCTGTCTGTGCGTTGATGTTCTCGTAGAGCAGGGGCAGGTCGTTGCCTGTCACCTTCGTGCCGATGCTCCAGGTCACTTTGTCGGCGGGCACTTCGCGCTCTGCCAATCCCTTCACGGTCACCTTACGGTCCTTGTTGGCGAAGTTGTCGATGCCAGCCTTGATGAACCATCCCATGCCCATGATGCCCAGGGCGATGAGGGCTGCTGCAATAATCCGATTCTGTTTCATGCGTCTGATGCTTTTAATGATGACACTTCCAATTCGTTCACTCAATCTCGCAAAAGATTATCCATCTTTGCTCACCATTTACGACGAGCATGTGGGCAGAAAGTTTAATCCGTCGTGATGGATGTGTGGATGAATTCATGGGAATTGCTGCACGAGCTGAGGGGGTCACCCCTCCCCCAGAGGATATGCCCATTTTGACATACCTTCCTACAATCGACAGAGTTTTGACACGCCCTCTTATTTCCTATGCAGGCGGTGCCGAAGGAGTCCATCGCGATGTAGAGGGCAATCATGAGCGCCTGTGCCTCGGGAGTGAATCCCAGCACGCTGGCCAGCGGACCCAACGCCGCCATCGCTGCTCCGCCGGGTACGCCTGGCGCTGTTATCATGCAAATGCTCAAGAGATGGCAATCACAATGCGAGGCAGCAATCCTATTTTCTTCATATCAGGTGCAAAGTTAGTGGTTTTTCGGGAATAATACCTGTATTAATCAAAAAAAAATAGTATCTTTGCGGTCGTAAAAAGTGATGGAATGAGATGACCGAGACGCGGAAAGGATTCATTCAGTTGCACCTGAGCGTGCTGTTGGCGGGCTTCACGGGTTTGTTCGGGCGGCTCATCACGCTCAACGAGGTGGATATCGTGTGGTATCGCATGTTGTTTACAAGTGTGATACTGCTGGTGTTCGCGGGGCTGCCTCGTGTGGGTTGGCGTAAGTTTCTGCAGCTGTGCGGTTGTGGGGCGTTGCTGGGTCTGCACTGGATTTTGTTCTATGGCAGCATCAAGGCCTCGAACGTGTCCATCGGCGTCATCTGCTTCTCGCTGACAGGCTTTTTCACGGCCCTTTTCGAGCCAGCCATATTCAGGCGGCGGGTGTCTTGGCAGGAGCTGCTGTTCTCGCTGATTACCGTTGTCGGCGTGCTTTGCGTCTTCTCGTTCGATGCGCGCTATCGCTACGGCATCCTGATTGGTGTGGCCTCGTCGGCGGTCTGTGCGCTCTATGTCGTGTGCAACAAGAAGGCGAGCGTGGGCGTGCGCAGCCGTACGGTGCTGATGTATCAGATGTCGGGCGGGCTCGTCCTGGTGTCGGCCATCATCCCCGTCTACCTGGCCTTCTTCCCCAGCAGCCAGCCGGTGGTGGTCGTCCCGCAGGGCACGAATCTGTGGCTGATGCTCTGTCATGCGCTGTTCTGCACCGTGGGCATGTGTCTCCTGCAGATTCAGGCGTTGAAGCGTCTTTCGGCTTTCACGGTCAATCTGACGTACAACCTCGAACCCTGCTATACCATCATCCTCGCCTTCCTCGTTTTTGGTGAGAGTCGCGAGATCAATTTCTCTTTCTACGTGGGCATTGCGCTCATCCTGCTCAGCGTGCTGCTCCAGACCAGGCGGGCGCTGGGGGGAAACAAGTAAAAATGTGAGCCATGAAATATGAAGATAAGATAACCGAGCAACCGTCGCACTACGACCATCTGGAACGGATGTCGGTGGGCGAGATGCTGAGCGCCATCAATGCCGAAGATGCGCGGGTGGCGGCGTCGGTGGAGCAGGCCATTCCTCAGATAGAGGCTTTGGTGCAAGCCGTGGGACCGCGGATGAAGCAAGGCGGGCGGCTGTTCTATGTGGGCGCAGGCACCAGCGGGCGGCTGGGAGTGCTCGATGCCAGCGAGCTGCCGCCTACCTATGGCATTTCGCCCGACTGGGTGGTGGGCATCATTGCGGGTGGCGATGCGGCCTTGCGCCATTCGGTGGAGCATGCTGAGGACGATGCCCTTCAGGGCTGGCGCGACCTTGAGGCCTATCAGCCTTCGGCCGACGACAGCGTGGTGGGCATTGCCGCTTCGGGCACGACACCCTATGTGGTGGGAGCCGTTCAGCAGGCACGAGCTCACGGGTTGCTCACGGGTTGCATCACGTGCAATCCCCATACACCGTTGGCCGAAGCTGCCGAGTTCCCCATCGAGACTATCGTGGGGGCAGAGTTCGTGACGGGCTCCAGCCGCATGAAGAGCGGTACGGCGCAGAAGATGGTGCTCAACATGATTTCCACCTCGCTGATGATTCTTTTGGGGCGCGTGGAGGGCAATCGGATGGTGAAGATGCAGCTGACGAACGAGAAACTCATCGACCGCGGCACGCGGATGGTGCAGGCGTCGCTGGGCATCTCCTACGAGGAAGCTCGCCGCCGACTGATGGAAGCGGGGAGCGTGGACAAAGTGATCAGAATATGGAAGAACAAGTGAAAATACCGCATCCGCTCGTGGCCGTTGTGCCCGTGGTGGTGCTGATTGGTTTCCTGGCAGTGGTCATCACGCTGTTTGGCAGCGACTCGCTCAGCGGGGGCAGCCAGGTGGCGCTCCTGATGGGTACGGCCGTGTGTATGTGTATCTCGATGGGCTTCTACCGGGTGCCTTGGCGGCGGTTTGAAGAGCAGATGAAGCGCACCATTGGCGAGGTGTCGGTCACGCTGCTGATATTGCTCTGTGTGGGCATGCTGGCGGGCTCGTGGATGATCAGCGGTGTGGTGCCCACGCTGATTTACTATGGTGTGCAGGTGATGTCGCCCCAGTTTTTTCTGGTCTGCACGTGCGTCATCTGCGCCCTCGTGTCGCTGCTTTCGGGCAGTTCCTGGACCACCGTAGCCACCATCGGTGTGGCGCTGCTGGGCATTGGTCATGTGCTGGGCTTGTCGGAGGCGTGGACGGCGGGCGCCATCATCTCAGGCGCTTATTTCGGCGATAAGATGTCGCCGCTGAGCGACACCACCATCCTGGCTTCGTCGGCTACAGGGACGGAGCTGTTCACCCATATCCGCTACATGGTGTTCACGACGGCACCCTCGTTTCTCATCACGGTCGCCATCTTCTTCTTTGCCGGCTTGGTGAATGTGGGCGACACGGAGTTGCAGGTGGGACGCTTCACGGAAGGCCTCTCGCAGACGTTCCACATCTCGTTGTGGACGCTCCTGGTGCCGCTGCTCACGGGTGTGCTGATAGCGCGCCGTGTGCCTTCGCTCATCGTGCTCTTCCTGTCGTCGATTGTGGCAGGCGCGGTGGCCCTCATCCTTCAGCCGCATATCCTGACAGAGATTGGCGGCGGACTGGTGAAAGGGCTGGCGATGACCTACTATGGGGCTACGGCCGTCGACACGGGCGATGCTGCGCTCAACGAACTCGTCTCTACGGGCGGTATGGCGGGCATGCTCAACACCATCTGGCTCATCCTCTGCGCGATGTGCTTTGGCGCCACGATGGTGGCCAGCCGCATGATAGAAAGCCTGACTCAGGTGATTGTGCGCTTCGTGCGCAGCCGTGTGGGACTTGTCTCGTCGACGGTGGGGACAGGCATTTTCCTGAATCTCACCACAGGCGATCAGTTCATCTCCATCGTGCTCAATGCCGACATCTTCAAGCAGGCCTACCGCGAGCAGGGCTATGAGTCGCGCCTGCTGAGCCGAAGCTGCGAGGATTCGGCCACCGTCACGTCCGTGCTGATACCCTGGAACACGTGCGGAATGACGCAATCCACCGTACTCGGTGTGCCCACGCTGACCTATCTCCCTTATTGCTTCTTCAACCTCATCAGTCCGCTGATGAGCATCTTCATTGCCGCCATCGGATGGCGCATCTATAAAACGAACCCCATCAACAGCGAAAAAGAATGAGAAAGGAAATTGCCTTTACCTTATTATTATGGGTGGCGTCGACGTGGGTAGCCTTTGCCCAGAACACCATCGAGAGCATCCGCAAGGAATATCAGAACGTTCACGAGTGGATAGCACAGATGGACGACAGATTCCCCTCGGAAGGGATTCCACCTGAGTATTTCGACCTGAACGTGGTGCAGAACTTGCCTGCCACAGGACCTCACCACGAGCACATACGCATGTACTACGGCGAGTTGGAATCAGAAGAGGAGAGCGACCCCTATCCCCCTCACTATCTGTGCTTTGCGACGGCCAAGTACAACTTCGCCGCGCGTGAATTCTACGAGGAGTATCTCTACGACGAGAAGGGGCAGGTGATGTTCATCTACGCCCTTACGCCCGACGTGGGCGACGAGATGGTGCCCTACGAGCTGCGCATGTGGTTCGACGGTGAGCAGCTGCTGCACTTCACGGCCAAGAAGATGGAGGGTGAACTCAATAGCGTCGACATCGCTTCCCTGCGGAAAGCCACCTTCCAGGAAGAGTATTCCGGCAAGACCATCGCTGAGAAGTACCAGCAGGAAGCCTACCGTTGCTGGGATCGCGCCTATCGGTTCCTCACGATGTTCAAGGGCATCGACGAGAATACCTATCTTTAAGGCGTGACAATTGTGACAATTGGACAATGCATTTTTTCGCGCCATTTGCCTTTCCTACCATAGGGGCGGAATAGCGTTTCCGCCCGCAAACAGCCTACAGCGGGTGTTTAATTCTTGAATTCTCTGATTCGTGATCAATAAAAACAACGAATCACAGACGATTTTGGCAATTCGTGTAGCGCTCGATGGTGTTGTGACCGTAGGTCGTTTCGCTGATTTTCTGGCAATGCTGGGGTAGGCGAGGGGCTGGCGTGCCTTCACCCACGATGAGGGGAGCCGTTTCCAAGCGGATTTCGTCCCATAGGTCGCGGTCGATAAACGATTGAAGCGTCTGCCGTCCGCCCTCCACGATGAGCGACTGCAGCTGTTCCTTCAAGCATGTTTCCAGAATCTCCTCGATGGGATGCTCGTGCGAAAGCACGAAGCGGCGGGGCGAAGGACCTGCCCAGTGGCGCACGTCCAGGCGCGGCTGCTCTTGGCGGTAGGTGGTGTTGCCCACGAGGATGGCATCTTCCTCTGCCCGTAGCCGATGCACCAGCATGCGGGTGAGCGATGTGGAAATGGCCAAGGGGCGCCCGTGGTCGTCGAGGAAACCGTCGTGAGTCTGCGCGAATTTTAGGATAATGTATGGGCGGTGGAGGCTGTGGAAGGTGAAGAATCGGCGGTTCAGCCATTGGCATTCGGCTTCCAGCACGCCCGTAGTCACCTCAATGCCGGCATCAAGTAGTCGCTTGATGCCCCGTCCCTGCACCTGGGCGAAAGGGTCGATGGTGCCCACCACCACACGCTTCACGCCCTTGCTGACAATCAGGTCGGCACAAGGGGGCGTCTTGCCGTAGTGAGCGCAAGGCTCCAGGCTGACGTAGATGGTGGCTTCTTTCAGGCGCGGTTTGTCTTCTGGCCTTACCGATGCGAAGGCATTCACCTCAGCGTGCCCTTCGCCGCAGCGCACATGATAGCCCTCGCCGATGATACGCCTGTCGGCCACAATCACGGCACCCACCATCGGGTTCGGCCGCGACTCCATGCGCCCGCAGGCCGCCAGTTGTAGGCAGCGCCGCATGTACAGTTCGTCTGTTTCTCTCTGAATCATGTTGCAAAGGTACGGATAAGTGAGAACAATACAAAATGAAAATCAAAAATATTCATTTTTGTTGTCGAACGAAAGTACCTTCGACACTATCAAAGGTATGAAAAAATACTGAAAGCGAAGTGGTTTTCGTTAATAATCAACAAAAATGAGCAAGAATCGCCCCAACCATGTTGCTGAATTAAAAAATCATGACTAAATTTGCACGATAATTATCGAAAACATTTAATCAACTTTCAAAATCATGAAGAATTACGCTTTAACCGTGATGATTGCATTATTCGCCATTTGCCAAAGTGCAAAGGCGCAGTTACCCGCATTTACCCTGAAGAGCATGGACGGCAAGGAAGTGCGCACCGACACGCTGGCCAACCTGAACGGCGGCAAGCCCGTGATCGTTGACTTCTTCGCCACTTGGTGCAAGCCCTGCAACCGCGAGCTCGACGCCATCAGCGAGGTCTACGACGAGTGGGTGGAAGAAACCGGTGTGAAACTCATCGCCATCAGCATCGACCAGGCCCACAACATCAATAAGGTGAAGCCGCTGGTCGACAACCACGGATGGGAATACGATGTGCTGCTCGACCCGAACAGCGACTTCAAGAATGCACTCGGCATTGTGACCATCCCCTATACAATGGTTATCGACGGCAAGGGCAACATTGTCTATCGCCACAACGGCTATGCCGACGGAGCTGAGGAAGAGCTCATCGAGAAGGTTCGTGAATTGGTGAATAATTAGTTGACAAGTTAACAAGTTGACGAGTTGACAAGTTGTTAGATTGACCATGAAAAGGAAACTCTTGACACTTGCCGCCTGTCTGGCCTTTGCCCTTTCGGCAACGGCGCAGACCGACGATGCGAAAAAGATAACCGTGACCGGCTCCATACAGAGCGACATCCTCATTCCGCAGGAAGACGAGGCCATCGGCACGGGCAAATACGACGACTGGGGACTCACCAATACGTATGCCGAAGCTCGTCTGCGCAGCAAATACGTGGAGGCGGGTGCCCGCGTGGAATTCATGAAGTTCCCCCTGCCCGGATTCGAAAACGACTTCAAGGGCTGGGGTGTGCCCCATTTCTATGTGAAAGGCGGTGTGGAAAAGGCAGAGCTCACGCTCGGCACGTTCTACGAGCAGTTTGGCTCAGGATTCATCCTTCGCACCTACGAGGAGCGCTCGCTGGGCATCGACAATTCGCTGCTGGGCGGCCGACTGGTGCTGCGCCCCGCGAAAGGTGTCAACATCAAGGCTCTCAGCGGTAAGCAACGCTGCTACTGGGACTGGAACAAAGCCCTGATTTCGGGTGGCGACGTGGAACTGAACATCGACCAGTGGAGCCAGAAGATGCAGGAAAAAGGCACTTATCTGACCCTCGGCGGTTCGTTCGTGAACAAGCATGAAAGTGCCGACGACGATGTCATCATGGCCGACCCGACCCACCGCAAGGTGCTGCCCGAGAACGTCAACAGCTACGACCTGCGCGCCCGTTTGCAGCAGGGCAACTTCTCCATTCTGGCAGAATATGCCCACAAGTCGCAAGACCCCTCCACCGACAACAACTACATCTATCGCAAGGGCTATGTGGCCATGCTCTCCACCAGCTATTCGAAGCGCGGCATGAGTGTGCTCCTGCAGGCCAAGCGATCGGACAATATGTCGTCGCGCAGCCGCAGGTCGATGAAAGGCACATCGTCGTTCATCAACCACCTGCCCGCTTTCACGCTCGACCATACCTATGCTCTGGCCGCCCTCTATCCCTATGCCACTCAGCCGCTGGGCGAATGGGCCTATCAGGCAGAAGTGGGCTATATCTTCAAGAAGAAGACCCTCCTGGGCGGAAAGTATGGCACCAACGTGAAGGTGAACTTCTCGCACGTGCACGCCATCGATAAGAATATGTACACAGGCAACGACGCTCACGCCACCAACGGCTATGGCTCGTCGTTCTGGCGCTGGGGCGACCAGACCTACTATCAGGACCTGAACATCCAGATCAGCAAGAAACTCTCGAAGGCGTTTAAGCTGAACCTCATGTACATGAACCAGCGCTACAACAAGACCGTCGTTGAGGGCGAAGGTGGCATGATTCATTCCGACATCCTCGTGGCCGACGGCAAGTATCAGTTCTCCAAGAAAGTGACTCTACGCGGCGAGGCACAGTATCTCTTCACCCAAGAGGATGAGGGCGACTGGGCTTTCGGTCTGCTCGAGCTGTCGCTGCTGCCCAACTGGATGATCACCGTCCAGGATATGTACAACGTGGGCTCCACCCACAACCACTACTATCAGGGCTTCGTCACCTTCAACAAGGCCAGCCACCGTCTGATGGTGGGCTATGGCCGCACACGTGCCGGCTTCAACTGCTCGGGTGGCGTGTGCCGCTACGTGCCTGCCAGCAAGGGCGTCACCCTTAACTATTCATACGCCTTCTAATCAGTTCAGTAGGTCGCTGTCACAGCGACAACCAACCCCAAAATTAAGGTATAAAATGAAAGCAAGAAACATACTGGCCCTCATGGCCGCTGCCGTGATGATGCTGACAGCCTGCGATGAAGTGGCCGAAGAAGACCGCCTCGTCTATGTGAAACCGCCAGAGGTGGCACGTTGCACCGTCATCGAAGATTTCACCGGCCAGCGTTGCATCAACTGCCCCGCAGCCTCCGCAGAGATAGAGAAACTTCAGGAACAGTACGGGGTCGACACGCTGATTGCCGTTGGCATTCATAGCGGTCCCTTTGCCCAAAAGACCGACTTGGTGACCGACATCGGCAACCAGTACTACGACTATTTCAAGATTGACGCTCAGCCGAGTGCGATGATCAATCGTGGCGCACCCATCAAGGACCCGGCTCTCTATGGCGCCGCCGTCAGAGAAGCCCTGAGCAAGACCACCCCCGTCACCCTGAAGGTGGAGCGCACCTACGACGAGGCCACACGCCAGCTGACGGTGAAGGTGATAGGCACTACCGCAGAAGACGTGAACTGCAAACTCCAGCTGTGGCTCACGGAGGATGGCATTGTGAAACTCCAGTTGCTGCCCAATAATGAAAGGGATGCAAACTACGTCCACAACCACGTGTTCCGCACATCGCTCACCAACGATATTTTTGGCGATCCCTTCAATCTTTCGGCCAGTGCAGGCGAAAAAGAATCCACCTACACCACGACGCTCGACGAAGGGTGGAATCCTGATATGATGCACATCGTGGCCTTCGTGTTCGATAGCAACGAGATTCTCCAGGCTACACGTAAGGCTGTCAAATAATTCACTGAACACTTCATGAAAAGATTTTTCTCTATAGCCGTTCTGGGTATTGCGCTTTCTGCCAATGCTCAGAACGCGCCGTTGTGGCTGCGCCATAGTGCCATTTCGCCCGACGGTCAGACCATCGCTTTTTCTTATAAAGGCGACATCTTCACCGTGGCCGTTCAAGGTGGCGAGGCACGGCAGTTGACAACCAATGCGGCCTACGATGCCTATCCCGTGTGGAGTCCCGACGGCAGCCAACTGGCTTTCGCTTCTGCCCGCGAGGGGAGCCTCGATGTCTATGTGATGAGTCGCGAAGGAGGGGAACCTCGCCGGATGACCACTCATAGCGGGCGGGAAGTCCCCAAGGCGTTTCTTGATGCCGAAACCGTGCTCTATGAGGCCACCGACATGCCTACATCGCAGTCGATACTCTTTCCCAGCAGTTCCTTCCCGCAGGTGTGGAAAGTGAGCACTCAAGGCGGAAGGGCCACCCTTTTCTCTGCGTTCCCCATGCAGGACTTGAGCCTGAATGGCGCTGGCGACATCCTTTTCCACGACATCAAGGGCTATGAAGACCCTATGCGCAAGCACCACACCAGTGCTATCACCCGTGATGTTTGGCTGAAACGTGGCGAACAGTTTACACGCCTTACCTCGTTCAAGGGCGAGGACCGCACTCCGTGCTGGGCTGCCGACGGTCAGGCCTACTACTATCTGAGCGAGCAGGACGGCACGTTCAACGTCTACAAGCGTGCGCTCGACGGAGGCAAGGAACAGCAGCTCACCCATCACAAAGGCAATCCGGCTCGCTTCCTCAGTGTGGCTTCCAACGGAACTCTCTGCTATACTTACGACGGCGAAATCTATACCCTGCGCGAGGGGTTGCAGCCCCAGAAGGTGAACGTCAGCATCCGTGCCGACCGCAACGATCGCGACCTGGTGCGCAGAATCCAGTCGTCGGGTGCCCGCGAGATAAGCCTTTCGCCCGATGGCAAGGACATCGCTTTCACGATGCACGGCGACATCTATGTCACTTCTGTTGACTATAAGACCACAAAACGTGTGACCGACACGCCTGAGCAGGAGCGCAACATCAGTTTCTCGCCCGACGGCCGCAGCATCCTCTATGCCTCTGAGCGCGAGGGCATCTGGCAAATCTACCAGACCTCGTTGGTGAAAAAAGAGGAGAAACGCTTCTCCTATGCCACTGACCTCAAGGAAGAGCGACTGACACAGACAGACCGTTGCTCGCTGCTGCCCAAATACAGTCCCGACGGCAAGACGGTGGCCTTCCTCGAAGACCGCGGAACGCTGCGCGCCATCGACCTGAAATCGAAGGCTGTGCGCACGCTGATGGACGGCAAATACATCTTCTCTTACCAGGATGGCGACGTATGGTATGAGTGGAGTCCCGACTCGCGCTGGCTCCTTTCTTCCTACATCGGCAACGGCGGTTGGAATGCGCAGGATGTGGCTTTGGTCAGCGCATCAGGCTCACAGGAAATCTACAACCTCACGGAGAGCGGCTACAACGAGGGCGGTGCCAAGTGGGTGTTGGGCGGCAAGGCCATGATTTTCGAGAGCGACCGCGCCGGCTACCGCAGTCACGGCAGCTGGGGGGCTGAGGCAGACATCTACATGATGTTTTTCGACCTCGATGCCTATGAGCATTTCCGTATGAGCAAAGAAGAAAAGGTGATGGCCGAAGAGGCAGCCAAAGAGGCCGCCAAGGAAAAGAAGGACGACGGCAAGTCGGACGCAAAGAAGTCGGACAAGTCTTCCAAGAATAAAGGAAAAGGTAAGAATGCCGCCAAGGAGAAAGACAGCAAACCTGCCGTAGAACCGCTGAAGTTCGACCTTGAGAACTGCCGCGACCGCATTGTCAGGCTCACCGTGAACTCTTCCCGTCTGGGCGACGCCATTCTCTCGCCAGGCGGCGACACGCTCTACTATCAGGCTGCCTTCGAGAAAGGTATGGACCTTTGGAAGCACGATATGCGCGAAAACAAGACGGAAATCGTGATGAAAGACATTGGACGCGGCGACATGAAGGCCGACAAGGAATTCAAGAACCTTTTCGTCTGCACCAGTTCGGGCATCAAGAAGGTCGACATCGCCAAGGGAAGCCCTACGTCCATCGACTTCGAGGCGGAGTTCAACCACCGTCCCTACGATGAGCGCGCCTATATGTTCGACCATGTGTGGCAGCAGATTAAAGATAAGTTCTACAAGGAAGACCTCCACAATGTGGACTGGAATGCTTATCGCGAAACCTATCGCCGCTTCCTGCCGCATATCAACAACAACTACGATTTCGCCGACATGCTCTCTGAGATGCTGGGCGAGCTGAATGCCTCGCACACAGGAGCCCGCTATTATGCCGACGGGCCGCGCCTGCAGCGAGCCGAACTGGGCATCTTCGTTGACTATGGTTATCAGGGCGACGGCATCCGCATCGACGAGGTCGTCAAGCGCGGACCCTTCGCCGTGAAGAATACAGGAGTCACCGCAGGGTGCATCATTGAGCGCATCGATGGCAACGACATCAAGGCCGGCGAGGACTACAACTGGATGCTTGATGGCAAGGCCGGCAAAAAGGTGCGCCTCGACATTTTCAATCCCAAGACGGGTAAGCGTTTCGAGGTGACGGTCAAGGCCATCAGCCGTGAGGAGCAGGCAGAACTGCTCTACAAGCGCTGGGTGGACCGCAACCGCGCGATGGTGGACAGCCTCTCAGGTGGACAGCTGGCCTATGTGCATGTGAAGGCGATGGACAGCGAGAGTTTCCGCACCGTCTATCGTGAGCTGCTCTCTGACAAGAACCGTCAGAAGAAAGCCGTCATCGTGGACGAACGCCATAATGGTGGCGGTTGGTTGCACGATGACCTGTGTACGTTGCTTGGCGGAAAGCAATACCAGAAGTTCGTTCCACGCGGCAAGTACGTGGGCGACGACCCCTTCAACAAGTGGAACAAGCCCTCGTGCGTGCTCATCTGCGAAGACGACTATAGCAATGGTCACGGTTTCCCCTGGGTCTACAAGACGCTGGGCATCGGCAAACTCATCGGCACACCCGTAGCCGGTACGATGACCGCCGTGTGGTGGGAGACGATGATCGACCCCACGATGATCTATGGTATCCCGCAGGTGGGATGCGTGGGCATGGATGGCCGTTATGGTGAGAACAATCAGTTGGAACCTGATATTGAAGTCTATAACACCCCCGAAGACTACCTCTCAGGCCGCGACCGCCAGCTCGAACGCGCCGTCAGGGAGCTTCTCCAATAATATTTGTTTATGAAGGATATTTGCTGCATTGGGCATATCACGCTCGACAAGATTGTCACGCCCGACAATGAGTTCTATCAAAACGGTGGAACGGCCTACTATTTCGCTTATGGCATGAATTGCCTGCCCAAGGATGTGTCGTTTCAGTTGGTCACGTCGATAGCTCCCAAGGATATGGAGGCTGTCGAGAAGATGCGTCGCGAGGGCATCGATGTGAAGGCTTTCGAAAGCCGCGATACCGTGTTTTTTGAAAACAAATATGGTGTCAACAAGAATGAGCGCACACAAAGGGTGCTCGCCCGTTCGGACGCTTTTACCGTTGACCAGGTGAAAAGCCTTGAGGCGAAGATGTTCCACTTGGGCTCTTTGCTCAGCGATGATTTCTCGCCTGAGGTCGTGGAGTGCCTCGCCAATCGTGGACGGGTGAGCATCGACGTGCAGGGCTACCTGCGCGAAGTGCGTGGCGAGCAGGTATATGCGATTGACTGGGCTGACAAGCGCCGTGTGTTGGAAATGACCGACACGCTGAAACTCAACGAGTATGAGATGGAAGTGGTGACGGGCGAGAAGGACCCGCGTCGTGTGGCTCGCGTCATTGCTGGATGGGGTGTGCGCGAGGTAGTAGTCACCTTCGGCAGTTATGGCTCGCTCATCTATGCTGGCGAGAAGTTCTACGACATTCCAGCCTTCACACCCAAGAAGAATGTGGATGTGACAGGTTGTGGCGACACCTTCTCAACGGGCTATCTCTACTGTCGCGCCAAGGGTGTTCCCTGTGATGAGGCTGGGCGCTTTGCCGCCGCTATGTGTACGCTGAAGATAGAACATCCGGGTCCCTTCAACGGCACCATCGAGGACATTTGCCACCTGATGGAAACCGCTTAAATCCTAACTCCAACTGTGGAACTTCAAAAGCTGTTGCAACAACGCCTGCTGCTCGATATTGAGTATGAGTGCGAGCGCGAAACCTTCCGCCAGCAGACGGAGGCTCGTGGCATGCATCGTCTCATCAAGCGAGGCGATGCTTGGTGGCCGCTCCGTGTGGGACGTAGCTACTACAACAGCTTGAACCAACTGGTGGTGGAGGTCAATCGTACGGCCGACGAGGACATTGAGCATAATTTTGAGTTCGGGCGACCGGTGGTGTTCTTCGTGTCGCTCCCCGCTCCTCAAAAGGATACTCCCGTCAAGTATTTCAAATACACGGCTACGGTGAGCTACGTCGACGGCGACCGTATGGTGGTGGCCGTGCCCGATGGTACCAGCATCATCGAACTGCAGAACACAGAGGGACTTGGCATTCAGCTCTCTTTCGATGAAACCAGCTACCGCACGATGGCCAATGCTTTGGAAAAGGTGATCAACGCCAAGAACAACCGTCTGGCCTATCTGCGCGACTTGTTCTATTCCAAGACCATGAAAGCCCAGCATTTCACCTTCGAGCCTATGCGCTTCCCCTATCTGAACACGACACAGGAACAGGCAGTCAACCGCGTATTGCGGGCTAAGGATGTGGCCATCGTACACGGCCCTCCAGGAACGGGCAAGACCACTACGCTCGTGGAGGCCGTCTATGAGACCTTGCGCCGTGAGCCGCAGGTGTTGGTGTGTGCGCAGAGCAACATGGCGGTCGACTGGATTTCTGAGAAACTCATAGATCGTGGGGTGAATGTCCTACGCATCGGAAACCCCACCCGTGTCAATGACAAAATGCTCTCCTTTACTTACGAGAGGCGTTTTGAAGCTCACCCCGACTATCCGCAGTTGTGGGCCATCCGCAAGAGCATTCGTGAGTTGCGTGGCAGGCACCGTCGGGGCGACAGTGGCTATCATCAGAAGATGGACCGCCTGAAGAGTCGTGCCGCTGAACTCGAGATCCGCATCAATGCCGAGCTCTTCGGCGAAGCTCGTGTCATTGCCAGCACCCTTGTAGGAAGCGACAACCGGCTGTTGCAGGGAATGAAGTTTGGCACGCTGTTCATCGACGAGGCTGCACAGGCCTTGGAGGCAGCCTGTTGGATTCCCATTCGCAAGGCTTCGCGTGTCGTTTTGGCGGGCGACCATTGTCAGTTGCCGCCCACCATCAAGAGCATGGCAGCGAAGAAAGGGGGATTGGAGGTGACGCTCATGGAGCGCATCGTGGAGAACAAACCCGAGGAGGTGACGTTGCTGAAGATGCAATATCGCATGAACGACCAGATCATGCGTTTTTCCTCAGATTGGTTCTATCATGGGGAAGTAGAGTCGGCACCCTCCGTCAGCCATCGGGGCATTCTCGACTACGACCTGCCCATCGCCTGGATTGATACCTCCGACATTGATGCCCGCGAGGAATTTGTGGGGGAGACTTTCGGGCGCATCAACAAGACCGAGGCGGAACTGACCCTTGCCGTGCTGCAACATTATTTTGAAAAGGTGGGGCGCACGCGTATTCTGGAAGAACGAATCGATGTGGGCATCATCTCTCCCTATCGCGCTCAGGTGCAATACTTGCGTCAGCTCATCCGCAAGCGTGAATTCTTCAAGCCCTATCGCCAACTCATCAGCGTGAACACCGTGGATGGTTTTCAGGGGCAGGAACGCGATGTCATTCTCATTTCCTTAGTACGTGCCAACGACGAGGGGCAGATCGGATTTCTCTCTGACCTGCGCCGCATGAATGTGGCCATCACTCGTGCCCGTATGAAACTCATCATTCTGGGCGACACCACAACCCTCGCCCGTCATCCCTTCTATGCCAAGCTCTTCCGCTACATTCAGCGCCTCGAAGAAGAATAGTGCCTGTCCAGTGTGGCTTGTTTGACTGTGTCCAGTGTGGCTTGTTTGAATGTGTCCAGTGTGGCGTGGTTCCGTCACGCCCTAAATGATTATTGGTAAACAAGCGTCAGCATCCGTGATTCTTTGAACAGCTCACAGGCCACATCTTGTATTGTTGTGGCTGTCAGGTTGTCAATGCGCGCAAAGAGTTCATCAATATCTTTCTCCCACCCCCCATGCAGATAGTTCTTCGCCACATCGAGGGTGAAGCTCTCGCGATTATCGGCAGCAATGCCTAACTGTCCTTTCAGTTGGCGCTTAGCAGCCCGCAATTGTGTTTCGCTGAGTGGGCGTTCCATCAGCCGGTCTAGTTCGCGTCGCACCAACTGCTGACAGCGTTTCACATCTTTCACATCGCACCCGAAATAAGTGCTCCACACACCTGTGTCGCTATATGTGGCCATAGCACTCTCTACCGTATAGACCAGTCCGCGGCGTTCGCGCAGGGCGAGGTTCAGTCGTGAATTCATGGCAGGTCCGCCAAGCAGGTTGTTCAGCAGGAACAGGGCTACGCGACGGTTGTCGTGCATATCGAAAGCCCTGCACCCCATCATGACATGAGCCTGATGGGTACCGCGTTGGCGAACGACATTGATGTTTTGGGGAGCGGGGAGCGAGGAATGAGGAGCGTGTTCCTCGCATTCCGTAGGTTGCACTTCACGTTTCGACAAACCTTTCTCCACGAGTTTCACGACATCAGTCAGACTGACATTGGCCGAAACGAAGAAGACAGCGTTCTCCGGCCGGTAGTATCGGCGGGTGAAGCGCAGGGCATCTTCGGTCGTATAGCCGTGCAACTGCTCAGCATTTCCCAGTATGTTGTGTCCCAATGGATGGTTGGAGAAAAGGAGATTCTCAAACTCATCGAATATTAGTTCAGCAGGTGAGTCGTTATAGCTTTCTATCTCGTCGCAAATCACTTCCACCTCCTTGTCGATTTCATGCTGCGGATAGGTGCTACAGAACACGATGTCGGTGAGCAGGTCGACGGCTCTCGCCAGGTGTTGACGCATCACCGTGGCATAGTAGACCGTGTGCTCTTTGTTGGTAAAAGCATTCAGGTCGCCGCCCACGGTCTCCAGGCAGTTCAGTATCTGCAGGGCGTTGCGGCGTTGCGTACCCTTGAAGGTGATATGTTCGCAGAAGTGGGCCAACCCCTCCTTGCCTGGCTGTTCGTGGCGTGAACCGACGGCCAGGGCATATCCGCAATGGGCCACTTGCGAGCTGCTTGGCAAAAGGATGAGCCGCAGGCCGTTGTCCAGTGTACAAGTCTGATACTCCATTTCGTTTTCTTTGTATGCGGTGCAAAGTTACGAATTATTTGTTGAAAAACAAGGATTTCTTTTGTTTTGCACTCGATTTTTCGTAACTTTGGATAAGTTACTCCATCTTGGCAAAAAAAAGAAAAGATTTCTTTTGTTATGCACTCGATTTTTCGTAACTTTGCCGCCACTATGAGGAAAGTAATTGGAATAGGCGAGACGGTTCTCGACATTATCTTTAAAGATGGGCAGCCCATTGGTGCCGTTCCCGGCGGTAGCGTGTTCAATGGCATCATCTCGCTGGGACGGGCGGGTATCCCTGCCATGTTCATCAGTGAGACGGGCAACGACCGTGTGGGCAAACACATCATCAACTTTGCGCGCAACAACGGTGTGAATGCCGACAGCATCAATGTGTTCCCCGATTCGAAGTCGCCCGTATCGCTGGCGTTTCTTGACGACAACAACGATGCTGAGTATCTTTTCTATAAGGACCATCCTCACGATAGGCTAGATTTTGTCTATCCTGACATCCAACCCGACGACATCGTGATGTTCGGCTCTTTCTATGCCGTCAACCCTGTCATCCGTCCGCAGGTGGCAGGATTCTTGGAGTATGCCCGTCAGCGAGGGGCCATTCTTTACTATGATGTGAACTTCCGCGCCGCCCATAAGGATGAGGTGATGAAGATTACTCCCAACTTGCTGGAAAATCTGGAGATGGCTGACATCGTGCGTGGGTCGAAAGAAGACTTCCGTGTGCTTTACGGCAAAGATGACCCGCTGCGTGTGTACAATGCTGAGATTTCCTTCTATTGCAAGCGATTCATCTGTACACGTGGCGCACAGCCTGTCAGTCTGATAGCAGGCGGCATCCGGAAGGAGTATCCCATCGTTGACACGCAGACGGTGAGCACCATTGGAGCTGGCGACAACTTCAACGCGGGGTTGGTCTACGGCATGATGCACCATGGAATCCTGCGCAGCCACATCGAGCAAGGACTCAGCGAGGAGCAGTGGGACAGCATCATCCACTGGGCACAGCTCTTCTCGGCGAACTGTTGCCAAAGCATCCACAATAGCATCAGCGTGGACTTCGGACAGTCGCTGCAACAAGAAAGAAATGGATTTAATGAAAAGAAATGAGAATAATTGTAATAATTCTATCCAGAAATTAAAACAAATTCTTATGACAATATCTGAATAGAATTATTACAATTATTCTTATTTCTTTAAGAAAAAGGACTTTAATCATTAACTGAAAAATATGACAGAAATTACCAACAAAATCTATTACGTGGGCGTCAACGACCGCAACAAGTCTCTCTTTGAGGGCCTTTGGCCATTGCCCAATGGCGTGAGCTACAACTCGTATCTCATCGTTTCCGACAAGGTCTGCCTCATCGACACGGTGGAAGTAGACTTCTTTATCCCCTTCTTGAAGAACATCCAAGAGGTCATCGGTGAGCGTCCCATCGACTATCTCGTGGTGAACCACATGGAACCCGACCACAGCGGATCGCTCGCACTCATCAAGAAATACTACCCGGATGTAAAAATCGTGGGCAACAAGAAAACCTTCGGCATGATGGGTGGCTTCTACGGCCTGGGTGATGATGGTGACACCATCGAGGTGAAGAACGGCGACACGCTCGAATTGGGCGACTATACGCTGAATTTCGTGCTGACTCCGATGGTCCACTGGCCAGAGACGATGATGACACTCTGCACCACAACTTCTGGAGTATCTACTCCCCTCTCTCTTGGAGAGGGGCAGGGGGTGAGGCTTCTCTTCTCCATGGATGCCTTCGGCTGCTTCGGCGCATTGAACGGCGGCGTCATCGACGAGCAGATCAACTGCGACGACTACTGGTTGGAGATGGTGCGCTACTACTCGAACATCGTGGGTAAATATGGCACTCCTGTGCAGAATGCCCTGAAGAAGTTGGCCGGCGTGAAGCTCGACTATATCTGCTCGACCCACGGTCCCGTTTGGCATCAGTACATCGACAAGGTGGTGGGCATGTACGACCGCATGAGCCGCTACGAGACGGAGCCAGGACTCGTCATCTGCTACGGCACGATGTATGGCAACACAGAGCGTGCCGCTGAGGTTATCGCCCGCGCTGCCTCGCAGGCCGGCGTGAAGAACATCGTGATGTACAACGTTTCGAAAACTCACCACTCCTACATCATCCGCGATGTGTTCCGCTACCGTGGACTCATCGTGGGTGCGCCTACCTACAACACGGGGCTCTACCACGAGATGGACGTGCTGCTCTCTGAACTGGCAGGCAAGGACATCAAGAACCACCTGCTCGGTTGGTTCGGCTCCTTCGGTTGGGCCTCGAAGGCCGTCGGCGAGATTCAGAAATGGAACGACGAGCGCCTCCATTTCGAAGCCGTCGGTACGCCCGTGGAGATCAAGCAGGCCCTCACGCCCGAGACCTTCGCCCAGTGCGAAGCCCTCGGCCGCGACATGGCTGCCCGCCTGTTTTGCCCTGTAAGCAGCGACTCGCTGCCATGACAGACCAATAGCCATTGACCATTCTGCCTATGCGGAATAACGGTTTCATCATACTCCTGCTTTTCTTGTTGTCTGCCTCCTTTGCGAGTGCAGACAACAAGAAGCTGCCTGTTGACGACTTCCATAGGTGGTCAAAGCTGACCAGTGAAGAACTGTTGAAGAAGGGGCACTACTATTACGACAAGGCCAACATACCCGACAGTGCAATGCTCTGCTATTCTATCGTGGCCAACCGATATTATGAAGCGAAAAAGAACGACAAGGCGCAGATGCAACAGTCGGCATCGGCGATGAATCAGATAGGCATTCTCTACACCCACTATTATTTCGACTACCAGAAAGCACGCTCCTATTTGCTTATGGCGCAGGAGATAGCAGAGAAATACCAATTCAAAAGGACGCTTGTCAACGTGTTCAACAACATGTGCAATCTTTCTATGATAGACAGCTCCATGAGTTCCACGGACACTCTCTACGCCAATACTTTGTTGCTACATCGGAAGGCTTTTAAGATGGTAATGGACCTCAAAGACTGGTATACCCTTATTCCTACGACATTTAATTACGTTAGGTTGGGCGATGATGAAAAGCGGGAGAAGATGGTCGTAAGCGATATTAAAGACTTCCTAAAACTCTACATGCCCGACAGCATTGAGGGAAAACTCTTTCTCAATGAGTTCTGCCAAGGTATGCTTGCCGCTGCAAATAAAAACTATGATAAGGCCTTACTGTATTACGACAAGGCTTACGCAGACGTGAGAGACCGAAACATGGTAACTGCTGACATCTATCGGAATGTCATCCTCAACACCAAATGCCGCCTACTCATCAAGATGGGACGCGACGAAGAGGCTGTCAGCATGTTGTATGATATGATAGAGAAAGCCAAGGAAAAGAATATACACGCTAATCTGTATGTGGGCTATTTGGCACTTAGCGGCTATTACAACAAGGTGGGCGACATAAAGAAATCTGAGAAATACGAATTGCTCTCCCTGCGCGAGAAAGACTTGGTGATGAACCAGAACAAGCTGCAAGAGGCGAGCAAGACGGAGTTCCTCTTCCAGATCAACAAGATGAACGAGGAGATGAAGCAACTCTCCTACGACCGCCGCATGCAGCGAATCGTCATCATCGGCATAGGCATCTTCACCTTATTATTATTATATATCGCCTTCCTGCTCTACCGCCGATGGCGCAAGACACAGGCTACCAACCGCCAACTCTACCAGCGCACCCAAGACCTGCTTGCCGCCGATGAGGAGCACCACCAGCAGCTCCTCGACTATGAGGCTCGTTTCCAAGAGCTCACTACCCAGCCCCAGCCGACCCCAGCCGCGCTCCCCGAAGTTGAGCCTGCCGCTCCCACACCCCGTCAGGTTGAGTATGCCGCTGTTTCGCTGCAGCCCTCCCCTCAGAAGTACCGCACCCACCAAGTGAGCGAGGAAGAGAGCTCCGAGCTCCTCCACCGCATCCTCTACATCATGGAGAACTCCGACGAGATCTACGAAAACGCTTTCTCGTTGGGAAGACTCACCGAACTTGTGGATGCCCGTACCCCCAACTACGTCTCGCAAGCCATCAACCAGCACTACCACCGCACCTTCTCCGACATGCTCAACGATTACCGCATCCGCGAAGCCTGCCGCCGTTTAAACAACCATGAGACCTACGGCCACCTCACCAACGAAGCCTTGGCCGAGACTGTTGGTTTCCTCTCCTATCCCAACTTCGTCAAAAACTTCAAGAAGTTCACGGGACTCACCCCGTCAGTTTACCGGAAACAAGTAAAAGAAAGCAAAATAAATGATAAAACATTTGGCAAACAGTAATAATTTTATTACTTTTGCAACAGAATAGAGAATTCTCATGAGAAGGTATAAGACAAAAGAAGTCATAAAACTGCTAATTGCTGACGGTTGGTATTTACATACAATTAAAGGTGACCACCGTCAGTTCAAGCATCCGACAAAGAAAGGTAAAGTCACGGTAAATGGCCATCCGAATGATGATCAAGACCAGTTTGTCCTCAATAGCATTTGGTAACAAGCAGGTTGGAAATAATGATTAATGAACTAATAAGGAGAAGAGAATATGGAGAAAATTAGAGTTGATGTTGCGTGGTGTGAGAAGAATTTCTCTGCCACTTTGGGCGAGAATGTTCCCGGAGCCGTAGTATTTACGGCCAAAACCTTTGAGGAATTAAAAAGAGAAACAAAAGATACTCTTGAGTTTCATATAGAAGGTATGCAGATGGATGGAGATGAAGTGCCACAATGGATTGTTGATGGCGACTATGAGTTTGAATACAATTTCATTAATACTGCTGCACTTATCCGTAGTTGTGAACCTTACACGTCGATTGCAGCCATAAGCAGGGCGACCGGTATCAATCAGCATCAGTTGTCGCACTATGCCAATGGCTTAAAGAAGCCCCGCCCGCAACAGCGTCGTCGCATCATCGAGGGCATACACAAGATAGGGCGCGAACTGTTGTCTGTGGGTTAATCAAGTAAGAAAGAACAAGCAAAGCCCATTAAAACCTGCCTCAATGTGCTGTACATTGGGGCTTTTATATTCTGTTTTGCAAAACAGAATGCACCCTCCCGCTTTTTCCTTGGCCGTCTCCCGCAGAACACTTACCTTTGCCCCCGATAAATCTTTTTACTAACCCTAAAAACTTTTGAATTATGAAGAAACAAATCTACCGAGTGCTATTCATCGCCCTTCTGGCGTTGATGCAAACCACATGGGTACAGGCTCAAGTAAACAGCGAAGTGAGGAAAGTGCCGCCAGGAGCGCCGCAGAATGTGATGGTAAGACAACTGGCTAACAACGATACGAACAAAGCACATTTCTATCATAAGAAAAACAACCAAATGAAACGAACTGATGAAGATACCCCCACACACCAGCTTACCGTTAACCTTGAATATGATAACACAAAGTTTGTATTTGATAGAATTGTTATATTTAACGATGAGAACAACTATCGCGGATTTTCTGCTCAAGACCCTTTTACTGTAGCAGAAGGCACATACGACATTTATTTAAGATTCTATTCTATCAATTCAATTTGGATGCCTGTCAACTATTACCTTGTCGTCAAAGAAGGCATCAACGTGAATGAGGATACAAGCATTACAATTAGTCCAGAAGAAGCAACTAACAAAATAGACTTCAAAATGCTTCTGCCTAATGGGGAAGAAATTAAAGTGGCGCACCATGATCCCACACAGTTTGACGAGAATGGTACTTGGGTAATGCTTGAGCCAGGTAATGTGTCCTCTATATGGTTGGCATACGAAATAACGAAACCCCAAACTCTCGTAAACGAAATAACAAGTAGTTTAAATTGGACTATCGACTCTACAAACTGCCCGACTACCCTATACACAAATACACTGAGCGACAAGTACACAATTACATGTTTTGTATCTGCTATTGACTTCGATCACAATATATATACAAATACTTTCGAAACTAAAGGAGACCAAACTAAAAAGATTGTCAACAATCACGAAGAATACACTATTTATGAGCAGCTATTCAGTCCTTCTGAATATAGCAAAACACAGTTAGAAGATGTTTACATTATCCAACGGGTTTTGTTCGGTGGCATGGATGATAATTATGAATACGAAGGACTAAATGGTATTCAAAACACTTACTTGATTGAAGACGCAAGAAGTTCTGTAAAGGTATTTTGTGGAAAACAACCAAATAATATAGATTACGACTTATTTGCGAAAATTGCCGTAGCACGAGCTGAAACTCGGAACGTTAATCATAGAGAATTGCCTTGGGGTGAAACCGTGGAAGAAATCAACTATACATGCCTGCATGCACTTCCTATTTTTCAACGCAAAGGAACCAACCAACGTTTCAATTTTGGAAGATCAAAATTAGATGATTTTAGTTCTTTTGCAACCTATTTAGATGAAACAAACATAGAGTCTGGAGTTGGTATTTATCAACAAGAAAAATGGGAGCTACATCCTGTTTTGTCATATCTGCCTAATAAGATTAAAGGTATTCAAGGCGACAATGTTCCAATCGTTATTCCTCAAAAACACTCATATTACGAAGAGAGTAGCGCTTATGTCACTGTGCTTGATCCCTGCTATTTAGGAAGTTATGGAGAATTCTGTGAGAGTGATATTAAGGTGTCTCACACGAATATAAAAGTGAATGGCGAAGAACTGATTGACCAAGATAAGGCCGTATATGGCTGGGCAGAAGGAGAACTCTCAGGCACTGTTGACATCACCATGACCAACCGGAACAGGAAGATTGATGGTTTGCAGGGGCAGAACTTGGCGACGATACATTACGACCGCGACCAAGAGGATAGTTCGGCACCTGTCTTGCAGATGCTGCACTTCAAGGACGGCGAGGGCTATATCACAGACCGCTTTGAGACAAGTGAAGGCGCATTGATGGAACTCTTTGCCGGAGACTTCAACGAGGGAATCAGCGAATCAAACTGGCTATACTTCGACCGCGCAAAAGCTAAGAATGTCAACGTTGCCTACGCTCCTTACGGCAAGGACAATTGGACTGACCTTACCTTGGAAGAGAACCCCGAATATTACTCCAACCTCATGGGGTGGTACTATGCCGCTTCTTTAGAGAATGTGACGGGCGCTGCCGAACAGGGCTGGTTCGACTTGAAGATTCGCTTGGAGGATGAGTCGGGCAACTGGCAGGAACAGATTGTGAGTCCTGCGTTCCAGATCAAGAGCCTTGTGGACACGGGAATCGAAAACATGGAGCATCCAACATGGAACATGGAGCATGCCGAGGCAGTCTATGATGTGGTGGGCCGCCACGTCGGTAACAACTTGTCTACTCGTCAACTTGCTAACTCGTCAACTTGCAATAAAGGCATCCGCATCGTCCGCAAGGCTAACGGCGATGTCCGCAAAGTAGTTGCCAAGTAGCATTCTTTCAAATAGTTGTCGGGATTACACAAAATGTGTAATCATGGGCAAGAAAACCTACACGAGGGCCTTCAGTTCGTCGAGACTGGAGGCCACTTTGATGTAGTCGCGCCAAGGTTTGCGGGTGAGGCCGCGGGCTTCGAGGTCGTCGAGCATTGCGATGAGCGAGTCCCAGAACCCTTTCATGTTGAAGAGGATGAGCGGCTTCTGGTGGTAGCCGATGGTGGCCGAGGATACGACGGTGAACAGCTCGTCGAGGGTGCCGATGCCACCAGGCAGGGCGATGAACACGTCGCTCTGGGCCAGCATCAGCGCCTTGCGGTCGTTGAGGTCGTCGCAAGGGATGCAGACATCCACAAACTGACTCTGCGCGCCACGCTCCTCAATGATGCGTGGAACGACACCGATGGTCTGCCCGCCGGCCTTGTGGGCCGCTTCAGCGATGCACTCCATCAGTCCCATGTTCACGCCGCCAAACACGATGGTGTGGCCCTCTGTGGCCAGCCATTCGCCCAGCGAGCGGGTCATCTCGAAGAAGTCCGGGTCGATGGCGTGATTGGCCGAACAGAATATACAAATCTTTTTCATGCTTCTGCTTTATTCTTTTTAAATACTTACTGAATCTTGGTTACTGACCCCACCCCTGGCTCGGGATTGGCTGCGCCTACATGTACGCTTTCGTTTAGTTACTGACCCCACCCCAGTCCCCTCCCCTACGATGGGAGGGGATTGGCTGCGCCTACATGTACGTTTCTCCTTTGGTTACTGACCCCACCCCAGTCCTCTCCCCTACGATGGGAGGGGATTGGCTGCGCCAGCATGTACGTTTCTCCTTTGGTTACTGACCCCACCCCTGACCCCTCCCCTACGATGGGAAGGGATTGGCTGCGCCAGCATGTACGCATTCTTTCATTCTCCCTTCCATGCCTGCTTGGTGGTTGTGGCGTATGCCTTCATTCTCCCTCGTGAGCCTGATAGGTGCGACTCCGTAGGCCATCCCCTCCCATCGTAGGGGAGGGGTCAGGGGTGGGGTCAGTATCTTCCCTCACTCCGTACTGTCTAACGATGTCGTCGGCCACCTGTTGTGGATTGTTATACACTTGTTCGTTCTGGTAGCGTATTACTGTTATTCCCTGAAGGCAGAGAAACGAACTACGCTCCTCGTCGTATTCGTACTTATGATCGTGCGAACTGCCATCCAGTTCTATGCCGAGTCGTAACTCTGGGCAATAGAAGTCCAAAATATACGGACCGATGCTCTGTTGCCTTCTGAACTTCCATCCGCCGGTTTGCCGTCTTTTTAGCAATTTCCACAGTAGGACCTCTGCCAATGTGGCATTGTTGCGCAGGGTCTTTCGCTGCTCTCGCTTGTCTTTGCGGTTAGCTTCAGCTGAATCGTAGTGCATATATGTTTCGTTTTTTTAGTTACTGACCCCACCCCTGACCCCTCCCCTACGATGGGAGGGGATTGGCTGCGCCAGCATGTACGCATTCTTTCATTCTCCCTTCCATTCCTACTTGGTGGTTGTGGCGTATGCCTTCATTCTCCCTCGTGAGCCTGATAGGTGCGACTCCGTAGGCCATCCCCTCCCATCGTAGGGGAGGGGTCAGGGGAGGGGTCAGTATCTTCATGTTGTTTACGAACGATGAATCTCCCCTAAAAGGAAATGCTGTCCTACGGATGGAAGTCGGATGGACTGCGCGGATGGACGCTGCAAAAGTACGAAAATAATGTGAATGCGCAAATAGAATCACTACATTTTTTCTTTACAGCGATGCAGGGATACCCGTGGTGTGGGGGATGTTTCTCGGAATGCTCTGCCTTGGGAGAGGCTGTCGTTTGCGTCAAATGGCATTGTGGTTTGCTTCAAACTGCGAGCGTACATTAATAACCTACGGTGCGTAGGTTAATAATGTAGGGAGCGTAGGTTATTAATGTACGCACCGTAGGTTATTAATGTACGGTTGGCATTTATGCCTGATAACATCGAGAATTGTGTTTTTTTTATGGAAAAAAGCCATATAAATAGAGCTTTTCTTGTGTATTCAGTCTTTTTGTGTTACCTTTGCAGGCGAAAATATAGCTATAGAATTTGATGACATTTGAAGAATTAGGCGTTCGCAGTGAGATACTGCAGGCCATTACAGAGATGGGCTTCGTCAACCCGATGCCCGTTCAGGAAGAAGTAATCCCATTTTTATTGAAAAGAGCCCCCCTCTCATCCCACGAGGGGGAAGGTGAGATTCCCCTTGAAGGTGATGAGGACTCCTCCCCTCAGGAATACGGGCAGGAAGCCTCAGTCGCTTCCGACCTCATCGCCCTGGCACAGACCGGCACGGGCAAGACGGCGGCTTTCGGCATTCCCTTGCTCCAGCGACTGGACTTAGAGAGTCGCGAGACACAGGCTTTGGTGCTGAGCCCCACACGAGAACTATGCTTACAGATAGCCGACGACATCCGTGATTTTTCGAAGTATATGAAGGGTGTCCATGTGGTGCCCGTCTATGGCGGTGCCAGCATTGACCAACAGATACGTGCCCTGCGCCACGGAGCCAACATCATTGTGGCTACGCCGGGTCGACTGATTGACCTGATCAATCGCGGCAAGGCCAACATCGAGACCGTCCGTAGCGTGGTGCTCGACGAGGCCGACGAGATGCTCAACATGGGTTTCTCAGAAAGCATCAACGAGATATTCGAGCATCTGCCCGAGGAGCGCAACACGCTGCTCTTCTCCGCTACGATGAGCAAGGAAATCGAAAAGATTGCCTTGAACTACCTGCACAACCACCGCGAGATCGTGGTGGGAAGCCGCAATGAGGGCGCGGAGAACGTGAACCACATCTACTATATGGTGAACGCCAAGGATAAATACCTGGCGCTGAAGCGCATCGTGGACTTCAACCCCAGGATTTTCGCCATCATCTTCTGCCGCACGAAGATAGAGACCCAGGAGATAGCCGACAAACTGATTAAGGACGGCTACAATGCGGAGGCCCTGCACGGAGACCTCTCGCAGCAGCAGCGCGACCTGACCATGCAGAAGTTCCGCCAGCACCTGACGCAGCTGCTCGTGGCTACCGATGTGGCCGCTCGCGGCCTGGACGTCGACGACCTGACGCATGTCATCAACTATGGCCTGCCCGACGACATCGAGAACTACACCCACCGCTCTGGCCGTACGGGCCGCGCGGGCAAGAAGGGTACGAGCATCAGCATCGTCCACTCGCGCGAGAAACACAAGATTCGCCTCATTGAGAAGGAGATTGGCAAGCAGTTCGTGGAGGCCGACATCCCACAGGCAGAGGAGATTTGCAAGAAACAGCTCTACAAGGTGATGGACCAGATTGTGAAGACCGACGTGGAAGAGGAGCAGATAGCCCCGTTCATGAAGGACATCAGTCGCTATTTCGAGTTTATCGACAAGGAGGACATCATCAAGAAGATTGTCAGCATCGAGTTCGGAAAGTTCCTTTCCTACTACGCCAACGCACCTGAAATCGAAAAGCCCAACACTAAGAGAAGGAAAGAGGAAAGGGGAGATAGAAGAGAAAACAAGGGCGGAAAGCGCAGCAAGAAAGCAGAAGAAGGCATGCGCCGCCTGTTCATCAATTTGGGAAAGAAAGACGGATTCTTCCCTGGCGAGCTGATGCAGTTCATGAACAAGCATGTGGCTGGCCGTCAGGAGGTGGGCCACATCGACCTGGGCAACACCATCTCTTTCTTCGACGTGCCTGAGGAGGATGCTTCGCGTGTGATGAAAGCCCTCACCGGCAAGATGTACAAAGGGCGTGAAGTGCGTTGCAACGACGGAGATCCGGATAATCGAGGAGCGCGGAGCGAGGAGCGTGGTGCGAGAAGTGCAGGAAAGAGAGGAGAAAGGAGAGAGGAGAGAGGAGAGAGAAATGCAGGAAGGAGAGGAGAGAGACGTGAAGAGCGGGGAGCCAAACGGGAGAGGCGTGGCGACCGTGACTTCGGTGGTTCGAGGCAGAACGAACCGTTCTATGCTCCATTCCTCAACGGCGGAAAGCGCAAAGGCGGTAGGTCGTCTGCTCCCGTGAAGGGCAATTCCCGCGGTGGCGATTGGCGCCAGTTCTTCCAAAAAGAGATTGACTTGCGCGGGACAGAACCCGACTTCAGCGAAGAAGGCTGGGCCCGTCGGCGTCCGAAGAAGAAATAACGCCCGCAGCTCTTTTTCTTCAGGATGTGCTCATCGCTTGGTAAATACAGAAAAGCCTGCTAACCTTATGGGTCGGCAGGCTTGTTTGTCTCGGCATTTGTGGCCTCACCCTCCTCATAGTCGTTGGGAGGGATGGAGGGAGAAAGAACCGGAACGATGTCGGTAGTGTTTCTGACCACGTATTTTTGGTAGTAGTTCAGCAGCAGCGTGGTCAGGGGCAGGGCAATGATCATGCCCAGCATCCCCAAGAGCGACCCCCAGATGGAGAGCGACAAAAGGATAATGGCAGAGTTGAGCCCCGTCACCTTTCCCATGATTTTCGGCACGAGGAACGTGTCCTGGATGGTCTGCACGACGGCGAAGACGATCAGGGCCAGGAGCAGGATGCCCCAGAAGTTCTGTCCCGTCTCAGCTGCCTTGACGATGGCCAGGAGGATGGTGGGTATGAATCCCAGCGTCTGCAGGTAAGGCACCATGTTGAGCAGTCCGATGAACATGCCCAGAGGAATGGCCATAGGGAAGCCGATGATGAGGAATCCGATGCTGAAGAGCACACCCACGCAGAAAGCCACGCAGGCCTGTCCGCGGAAATATTTGTTCATGCCTTCCTCCACGTCGGCCACGAGTTGCACGCAGAAGGGGCGCCAGCTGTTGGGCAACAGGTTGACCCACCCTTTGGAAATCTTCTCGTAGTCTAATAATATAAATAAGGTATAGAGCACCACCATCGTCAGCGAGAGCAGACTCGTGAGCAGACCGAACGATTGTGTCACCACGCTCCAGAGCTTAGGAACCACCTCTTTCACACTCGTCACGAAACCTTCGTGCGTCAGGATGCTCTCCACCTGTGTGCTGTTGAGGTGCTCCTGGATCCACTGCTGAATCTGTTGCGGGATGTTGGAGAGCATCATCTTGTTGTGCAGATACTCCACAAGCAGGTCTTTCACTTGCATTCCCTCGCTGATCATGGGAGGCACGATGAGCCAGAAAGCCACTGTCAGGATCAGACCGCTGACAAGGAAGGCCAGCAGAATGCCCACGATGCGGTAGCGTAACCGACACTTGTACTGAAAGAATTTCACCAGCGGGAAGAGAATGTAGGCGATGAGCCAAGCCATGAAGAAAGGCAACAACACGCCGCTGAGCCTGTGGAGCAGGAGCAGTATGCCTACGACCATCAATACGATCAGAAACCCTCTGACGAAACGGTCGAATGTGATTTGTTTATGCTTGGACATAGTTTTTAGGAGTTCAGGAATATGGGAGATTCAGGAGCCGAGAGATTACTTACGATGCTTCTGGTAATATTTCAGAGCGGCATGCACGTTCTTCTTCACGGCTTCGCTCGACATCGTGGCACCTGTGATGGCATCCACCTGCATCTTCTCGGCTTTCTGCACCTTCTTGCCGTTCCACTTCTCGAGCAGACCTTGCTTCACACGAGAGAAATACTTGGGCGTTTCCTGGTTGCGCAAGGCCTCCACTTTCAGCACCTTGCCATTCTTGATGTACACCTTCAACGGTGTGGTGCTGCGATAGCCTTGAACGTCGGCACAAAGGGTGGTGGTGTTCACCACATAGGTACCGTCAGTCTGACGGGTCATCACCTCGTCGTTGCTCACTTTTGCGAATAAACTCATGCTGGCGGTCAGCATCAGCGCCATCAGTCCACAAGTCAGGAATTTTCTCATTCGATTCATATCTGTTAGTTGATTCATGGCTGCAAATTTACTGCTTTTTTCCAACTGCGCGCGCCCTTGTAAGGCATTTTTAGGATTATTATTCTTTGTTTAAACGCATTATTCTGTGTTTTCGCAATTATTTTTGTAATTTTGTAGGCTGAAAATACAAATAGACAGTAAAGCTTATGAAGACGTTAAGACAGATAGTCGCTATCCTGTTGCTATTGAGCATGAACGTAGCAGGACTGCACGCCCAGCGACACGACTTCGGAAACTGGAAACGCTATGCCGCGCAAAACAAGGAGCTGGGAACTCCGGCCAAAGGCGAGAAACGCGTGGTGCTGATGGGCAATTCCATTACCGACGGATGGCCACAGACACGCCCGGAATTTTTCAGCAACAACCGATTGATAGGCCGTGGCATCGGCGGGCAGACCAGCTATCAGTTCCTGCTACGCTTCCGCGAGGATGTCATCAACCTGCAGCCCAAGGTGGTGGTCATCAACTATGGAACCAACGACATTGCCGAGAACACCGGTCCCTACGACGAGGACTTGACCTTTGGCAATGTGGTGACGATGGTGGAACTGGCCCGCTACCACAAGATGAAGGTCATCCTGACCAGTTGCCTGCCCGCTGCCGGATTCAGTTGGAATGCTTCCATCACCGATGCCATGCAGAAAATTCGCCGCTTGAATGCCCGCGTGCAAGTATATGCCAAAGCTAACGGCATACCCTATGTGGACTACTTCACGGCGCTGCTATCGCCCGACGGAACAGGAATGAACCCCGACTATGCCAACGATACCCCAGGTGTGCATCCCAATGCCAAAGGCTATGCCGTGATGGAAAGTTTGTTGCTGCCTGTCATCAAGAAAATGAGATAACTATTATTGAATTTGCAATTAACAAAAACCGATAAAAGAAGAATGAAAACCAATTATGAAATCCGCTATGCTGCGCATCCCGAGGATGCCAAGCATTACGACACCCAACGTATCCGTCGCGATTTCCTCATGGAGCGCGTCTTTGCCGAGAACGAAGTGAACATGGTCTACTCCATGTACGACCGCATGGTGGTGGGCGGCGCTATGCCCGCTGGCGAGGAATTGCCCTTAGAAGCCATCGACCCGCTGCGTGCCGAATTCTTCACCACGCGCCGCGAGGTGGGCATCTTCAATGTGGGAGGTCCTGGAACGGTCAGGGTGGGACAGGAGGTGTTCCACCTCGACTACAAGGAAGCCCTCTACATTGGACGTGGCGACCGCGAAGTGGTGTTTGCAAGCGACGATAAGACCAAACCCGCCAAGTTCTATTTCAACTCCACAACAGCGCATAAGGAGTATCCTTGCCGGAAAATCACAAAACAGGATGCCGTGGTGGCCCACATGGGTTCGCTGGAAATGTCGAACGAGCGCGACATCAACAAGATGATTGTCAACCAAGTGTTGCCCACCTGTCAGTTGCAGATGGGTATGACCGAGCTGGCCACAGGTTCTGTCTGGAATACGATGCCGGCACATGTACACTCGCGTCGTATGGAGGCCTACTTCTATTTCGAAGTACCTGAGGACCAGGCCGTTTGCCATTTTATGGGCGAGGTGGAAGAGACGCGCCACATCTGGATGCGCGGCGACCAGGCCGTGCTTTCGCCCGAATGGAGCATCCACTCGGCTGCCGCCACCCACAACTACACCTTCATCTGGGGCATGGGCGGTGAGAACCTCGACTATGGCGACCAGGATTTCTCGAAGATCACCGACCTAAAATAAAGAATCATGAAGAGTATCTTTTCTTTGGAAGGTAAGAACGCCTGGATTACAGGTGCTGCTTATGGCATTGGATTTGCCATCGCTAAGGCGTATGTGGAGGCTGGTGCCCGCATGATTGTGTTCAACGTGCGCTCCGAGGAGGCTAAGGAGAAAGCCTTGCAGAGCTATAAAGAGGCAGGCATTGAGAATGTACGTGGCTACGTCTGCGACGTGACGAACGAAGAAGAAGTGGCTGCCCTCGTGGAGAGAATCCATCAGGAGGTGGGGCAGATAGACATTCTGGTGAATAATGCCGGTATCATCAAGCGCATCCCGATGCACGAGATGAAGCGCGAGGAGTTCCAGCAGGTCATCGATATCGACCTCGTCGGACCGTTCATCTGCGCCAAGGCCGTAGTGCCGGAGATGATGGAGCGCCGCGAAGGCAAGATCATCAACGTCTGTTCGATGATGTCGGAACTCGGTCGCGAGACCGTTTCAGCCTACGCCGCCGCCAAGGGCGGACTGAAAATGCTGACGCGAAACATCTGTTCGGAATATGGAGGGTACAACATCCAGTGCAACGGCATCGGCCCTGGCTACATCGCCACGCCGCAGACAGCACCACTCCGCGAGCGGCAGGCCGACGGCAGTCGCCATCCGTTCGATGCCTTCATCTGCGCCAAGACGCCTGCCGGCCGCTGGCTCAACCCCGACGAGCTGGGAGGTCCCGCCGTCTTTCTTGCCTCGAAAGCATCGGATGCCGTCAACGGCCATATCCTCTACGTCGACGGTGGCATTCTCGCCTATATCGGCAAACAGCCATAAAACAAAAAAGCGGGAGTCGAACAGACTCCCGTTTTCTTTTTTTCTAATGCCAACGATTAAACCAGAGCGTCGTTCAACTCCTTACCGGCCTTGAACTTTGCAACCTTCTTGGCAGCAATCTTGATCTTCTCCTTGGAGCGGGGATTGATGCCTTCGCGAGCCGGACGCTCACTCACAGCGAAAGTGCCGAAACCAACGAGGGCAACCTTGTCGCCTGCTACGAGGGCTTCCTTCACAGTTGCTACTACGGCCTCGAGAGCCTTTTTCGAATCAGCCTTTGACAGACCAGAAGCGGCTGCGATCTTCTCTACAAATTCAGTTTTGTTCATAATTTATTGTAATTAATTGGTAAATAAAAAATTATTTCATTGAAATTCTGCGCAAATATAGCGTAAACAATTGGAAAATCAAACAAAAATGTAAAAAAAATGATGTTTTTAATGAAAAAAAGTCTGTAAAAGGTCTTTTTTGCACCTCATGACAGATATTTTTTGTAATTTTGCCGCCGATAACGACTTTTTCAAACAATAACGACATAGAATCATGATACGCAATATACCGGTTGTCACGAAGAACTTGCTGATCATAAATGTATTGGTGTTTGTTGCCACATTTGTGCTTGGACGCGTGGGGATAAACTTAGAGCAGCTCTTCGGTCTGCACTTTTTCATGGCCTCGAATTTCAGGGTCTATCAATTGCTCACCTATATGTTCATGCATGCCAATCTGGAGCACATTTTCTTCAATATGTTTGCTCTTTGGATGTTTGGCTGTGTGGTGGAGAATGTATGGGGTCCCAAAAAGTTCCTGACCTACTATCTGACTTGTGGCGTCGGAGCAGGTCTCATCCAGGAGCTGACGCAGTTTGGTTCGTTCTACCTGCTGGCCACATCGCAGATTCCGGGCATTGGTTTTGGCGACTTGGCCGAGGTGGCCGCCAATTCGCAGGCGCTGCTCACACAGTGGACCACTGTGGGTGCCTCGGGCGCCATCTATGCCATCTTGTTGGCTTTCGGTATGATCTTCCCAGAGGAGCGCATCTTCATATTCCCGCTGCCTGTGCCCATCAAGGCCAAGTGGTTTGTCTGTGGATATGCACTCATCGAGCTGTTCTCGGCATTGGCCACGACAAACGACAGTGTGGCTCACTTTGCCCATCTCGGTGGTATGCTGTTTGGCTATCTGCTCATCCGATATTGGAGGAAACACCCCACCATGGGAAACTATGGCCAATCGCAGGGGCAGCAGTTCTTCGACCGTCTCCGCAATAACTGGGAGCGCCGAAAGGGTTCGCGCTCCAAAGGTTCGCAGTCGACTTCTTCCACAACAAACTACTCCAATCCTGACTGGGAATATAATGCGCGCAAGAAAGCTGAACAAGACGAGATAGACCGCATTCTCGACAAAATCCGCAAGAGCGGTTACGATAGCTTGACGGCTGCCGAGAAGCGAAAACTGTTTGAACAGAAAAACCAGTAGGCGAATGTTCAAGAACGTGAAGAGATTCTTGCTCAACATGCTGGCCGGGGCAAATGTCGCCGTGGCCCTTTTGATGGTGCTTGTGGGCTGGAGCGGCCATTTGCATCCCGCCGAGCACCCGATGCTCTCCTGTGTTGGCCTCACCTTTCCGTTGTTCATCTTGCTCAATCTTGCGTTTCTCGTCGTGTGGGTATTGTTCAGCCCGAAGCGCATCTTTATTCCGTTGCTGGCTTTTGCCATCAGTTTCCTACACGTGCGCACGTACATACCTATTAATTTTAAAGGCGGAGAGGTGCCGGAAGGGGCCTTCAAGGTGCTGTCGTTCAACGTCAAGGGGTTTATGTCCATCACCGACGAAAAGACAGGTATCGCTACACGTCCAGCCTTGAGCTATGTGTTGAACAGCGATGCCGACATCGTCTGTCTGCAGGAAATAGGGGTCACCACCTTTCTCACCGACAGCATCAAGGGGCATTATGCCTACAGCGACTCTTGCCGTAATGGCACGAAAGGGTCGATACTGACACTGCTCAGCAAATATCCCATCGTGAAGAAAGAAGTCATTGCCTACCCGTCGGAGAGCAATAGCAGCGGCGCCTTCTATGTGAAGAAAGGTGCAGACACACTGCTTGTCATCAACAACCATTTCGAGAAAACGGGTCTCTCACGCGAAGACCGTATGGGTTTCCACGACATGGTGGAGGGCACGGTAGCCACCGACACCGTCAAGGCGGAGTCGCGAAGGCTTATTGTCGTGTTGGGCGAGGCGGCGCGCATCAGGTCGAAGCAGGTCGATGCCGTTGCTCGCTACATCCGAGAGCATAGCCAGTATCCCATCATCTTGTGTGGCGACTTCAACGACAGCCCCATCTCCTACACCCATCATGTGCTGGCTGGGTTGCTGACTGACTGTTTCGTGGCTACAGGAACAGGGCTTGGGTGGACCTATACCGACAGCCGCATGTACGTCAGGATAGACAATATCCTGTGTTCCTCTCATTTCACGCCCTATAAATGTACAGTCGACAACCAAGCCCCGGGCAGCGACCACTATCCCATTGCTTGCTGGCTGAAAAATACTTCTAAATAATAAAAAATATATAATATAAGTGAAAGAATTATTTCTGATTGTGAAAAAATATGTATCTTTGCACGCTTTTTGATGTCTTCCGTCTCATCACGGAGGACCTTAACTGCGTATAACTCGTTCTGTAACAGGAATTTTAATTAATAAATCAATAATAAAAATGCAAAACAAAGGAATTGTTATTACAACAGCCATCTTGCTCACATTAGCAAGTATTTTCTACCTGTCGTTTTCTGTGGCAACAAGCTACTACGACAGACAGGCTGCTAAGCTCAAAGACCCGATTGCACAGCAGGACTACAAGGATTCTGTGAAGTATTTGGGAGTTTACTCTTATCAGAAGTGTCTCGAGACACAGATTGGTCTCGGCCTTGACCTGAAAGGCGGTATGAACGTGATCCTCGAAATCAGCGTGCCTGACGTGGTGGAGACGCTCGCCGACCATAAGACCGACGCTGCCTTCGTCAAGTCGATGCAGGAAGCCAAGAAAGAAGAAGAGACCAGTCAGAAAGACTTCATCTCGCTCTTCATCAACGCTTACCACAAGAATGCCCCGGGCCACCGTTTGGCAGAGATCTTTGCTACTCAGCAGCTCAAGGGTAAAGTGTCCACACAGAGCACCGACAAAGAGGTGGAAGAGGCTCTCCGCGCTGAAGTGCAGTCGGCCATCGACAACTCGTTCAACGTCGTGCGCAACCGTATCGACAAGTTCGGTGTCGTACAGCCCAACATCCAGAAGCTGGAAGGACAGGAAGGACGTCTGATGGTGGAAATGCCGGGTATCCGTGAACCAGAGCGCGTGCGTAAGCTGCTGCAGGGTTCTGCCAACTTGGAGTTCTGGGAGACCTACAATAGCCAGGAGATTACTCCGTATCTCTCGCAGCTCGACCAGCGTCTGGCCGGCAATGTGCCCGAAGAGACTGCCGACAGCACAAAGGCTGCTGAGACTAAGGAAGTGGCTGCCAACGAGAAGGCCGACACCGCCAAGGCTGATAAGAAGTTCGAAATTAAGAAAGACGGCAAAGACGTGGCCAAGACTGCTGACAGCGATGCACAGCTTGAGGCTGCCAAGAAGCGCAACCCACTGCTCGCCATCCTTCAGTTGGCTCCTCAGGGTTCGCTGAGCGTGGTAGGTTACGCCAACGTACGCGATACTGCTGAAATCAACAAGGCCCTGAAGAGTGAATATGCCAAGCAGATCATGCCCGGCGACCTCCGTCTGTTGTGGAGTGCCAAGCCCACCGACCTGATGAATACGAAGAACATCTACGAGCTCCACGCTCTGAAAGCTACGGGTGTGAACGGTCGTGCTCCGCTGGAAGGCGACGTGATTGTCGATGCCAAGGATGAGTTCGAGCAGGTCTCTGGTCGTCCGAATGTCAGCATGCAGATGAACAACGACGGTGCCCACCGTTGGGCTCAGCTCACCAAGGCTAACGTCGGCAAGGCCATCGCCATCGTCCTCGACGGTGTCGTCTACAGTGCTCCGCGCGTGCTTGGTGAAATCTCAGGTGGTAACTCATCCATCACAGGTAACTTCACCATTGAAGATACGAAAGACCTTGCCAACACGCTGAAGTCGGGTCGTATGCCCGCTCCTGCCCGTATCGTGCAGGAAGAGGTGGTCGGTCCTACCCTTGGTGCTCAGTCTATCAAGCAGGGTATCACCTCGTTCATCATCGCCTTCATCCTCCTGATGATCTACATGGTGCTGATGTACAACTTCATCCCGGGTATGATGGCCAACTGCGCGCTGCTCATCAACCTGTTCTTCACCCTCGGTATCCTTACCTCGTTCCAGGCAGCTCTGACCATGTCGGGTCTCGCCGGTATCGTGCTGACCTTGGGTACGGCTGTCGACGCCAACGTGCTCATCTACGAACGTATCAAGGAAGAGATGCGCAACGGCAAGAAGATCAAGGATGCCCTGCAGGCTGGTTATAGCAATGCCTTCTCGGCCATCTTCGACTCCAACTTGACGAGTATCATCACGGGTGTCATCCTGCTCACCTTCGGTACAGGTCCCATCCGCGGTTTCGCTACCACATGGATCATCGGTATCTTCTGTTCGTTCTTCACAGCCGTGTTCCTGACACGTCTGGTCTATGAGAACCGCATGAACAAAGACAAGTGGCTCAACCTCACCTTCTGCACCAACTTCTCAAAGAACCTCATGCAGAACATGCACGTGCCGTTCATGAGTTTTGCCAAGAAGACCCTGTATGTGGTGATTGCCGCCGTCGTCATCTTCGCTGTCAGCCTTGCTACCCGCGGACTGAGCCGCAGCATCGACTTCACTGGTGGTCGCAACTATGTGGTGACCTTCGAGAAGGCTGTGGAGCCTGAAGAGATTCGCGGCTTGTTGGCTGAGGCTTTCCCTGGCTGCAACACCGGCGCATTGGCACTGGGTACCGACCACAAGACCATCCGTATCTCCACCAACTACAAGATTGAGAGCAACGACCCGACCGTCGACGACGAGGCAGAGGACATCCTCTACAACTCGCTGAAGAAGGCTGGTCTCGTGTCGCAGGCCAACGTAGAGTCGTTCAAGAACCCCGACGTTCGCGAGGGTGGTTCTATCATCAGCTCTACGAAGGTGGGTCCGTCGGTGGCTAAGGACATCACTTATAACGCATTCCTGAGTGTGTTCATCGCCCTGATTGCCATCTTCCTCTACATCCTGTTGCGTTTCCGCAATGTGGCCTTCTCGCTCGGTTCGGTGGTGGCTCTGGCCGTCGATACGCTCATCGTGCTCGGACTCTACTCCATCTGTTGGGGTTGGATGCCCTTCTCGCTGGAAATCGACCAGACGTTCATCGGTGCTATCTTGACGGTGATTGGTTACTCCATCAACGATAAGGTGGTGGTTTTCGACCGTATCCGTGAGAATCTGCACCTGCACCCGAAGCAGGACAAGATGAGTCTCTTCAACGAGAGTATCAATCAGACACTGGCTCGTACCATCAACACTTCAGTATCGACGTTGATTGTGCTGCTCTGTATCTTCTTCCTTGGTGGAGAAGCCATCCGCAGCTTCGCCTTCGCCATGATTCTCGGTGTCGTATTCGGTACGCTGTCGTCTATCTTCATCGCATCGCCTGTGGCCTACTTCGTGCTGAGCCGCAGAGCAAAGGGAGAGACCAAGTAAGCAAACACTCATCTAATAACAGGGGGTGACCCCTCGCTTTTCGAAAGGCGCGGCAATAATCAGCCGCGCCTTTCTTTTGTCTACGCGTTAATTCATGTCAATTCTTTGGTCATCTCATTCTTTCTTCGTATTTTTGCACTATGAAAAGGATGTCTCATTCTATTCTGTCGGCTATTCGCCAAGGTATGGGCGCGTTTCATATAACCAGTATTTTAGCTCTTTTGCTGGCCATGATGCTCTTCGCCTGCACATCGCCACAGCACCGCGCCGTCCTCGACAGCGCCGACAGCCTGATGAATGCCCGGCCAGACTCCGCGCTGACCCTCCTCAACGCCCTGCTGCCCGACACCGACCAGATGCGGAAGGACGACCTCATGCGCTTCCACTTGCTTCGCACCAACGCTGAGAACAAGTGCGACACAGTGTTCCGTGCGGAACATGCCACCCTTATGCGCCGCGTCTGCGACTACTACGACCGCAAGTCCCCCTCGCCCTTTGGAGAGGGGTCAGGGGTGAGGCTGTCCAACTCCCGTATGCTCGCCCACTACCTCCTTGGCCGCTGCTATGATGACATGGGCGAGGCACCTGCCGCTTTAAGAGAATTCACAATAGCAGAAGATCAAGCAGACACAACAAACATCAAATGTGACTTTATCCTATTAAGCAACCTTTGCTTCCAGAACGCACGACTATTTTCATATCAGATGTTATTGCCTGATGCTCTTAAATATTATGATTACGCGGAACACTATGCATATAAGGGAGGAGATACGCTAAGGGCTGTTTCCTGCTTTGAACACGAGGCAGTCATATACACGATGATGAACGAACCCGACAGCGTCCTTTGGGTTTGTGAGAAGTCGATGAACTTGTACAAACAGTATGGGTATGAAGCAGAATCCTACAACTGCATACCACTTCTGGCAAAAGCGTTGATTGACTTGGGAAAGACAGACCAAGTGGGCAGACTCCTCGCGGATTATGAAAAATATTCAGGCCTGTTTGGTCCGAACGGAGAGATAGAAGCTGGCAGGGAAATCTTCTACTACTTCAAAGGGGAGTATCTGATGACATGTTCGCGTTTCGATGAAGCCAGGGAGTGTTTTGAGAGGCTATTGTCATTCAGTCATGACAACAACAATGTCGAAGCAGCGGCAAAAGGACTTCTGAACCTTTACCAAAGACTTCACGAGGCAGACTCAATCTCCAAATATGCCAGACTCTATTGTAACGCCAATGATTCATCTTACAGCCATATCTATTTAGACGAGATGATCAAGTCGAAGGCTATGTTCGACTATAGTCGCATGGAAAGGATTGCAGCAGACAAGTCACTTGAAGCCTCTAAAAACAAGAATACCATATTCATGCTGATAACCATCATATCCCTGCTTGTATCTGTTTTTATTATGATGATGGTATGGCTATGGAATTTCAACAAGAAAAGAAAGCTAAATCACGCTTTGTTGAACGGACGATACAATGCCTTGCTTTTGGAACTTGCTGCCCTGGAAAACCAGCTGAACACAAGCAACGACAAGTACCAGACCATGCTCAACAAATACCAGCGAAGCCAAAAACAACTCTACGATGCGAATGTGAAGAACAAGATAGAGAATGACACATTAAATAAAAGGATTAAGGAACTTGGCTTACAGTTGTCGGAAATTATGAAGCAGTCCACCCAAGAAGATGTCCAATGGGATTCCTCCAATTCCCTTCTTCATTATTCGATTGTACGACGATTTCACGAAAAGGCTACCCGTTTGGAAGTTCCCACAGAAAGGGAGTGGAAGGATTTGGAAGCGACCGTTTCTTATCGACTGCAGCCATTCTATCAGTTCATTTCCAGCCAGGAGAATAAACTCACGATTCTTGAGATGCGGTTGGCTTTGCTGATAAGACTGAACTTCATTGTTTCTGAATGTTGTATTCTTTTGGACAAGAGAAGTCAGAGTATTACCAACCTTAGAGCCAAGATAAACAAAAAACTATTCAATGCAAAAGGAACCCGGAATTTGGATTCCGACATCATGAGTATGTGATTTTCCCCTTAAGGTGTAAAAGGTGTAACAATTGCTGGAGCTTCTCTGTTTATGGGGCATTTGGGCGTTTTTGAGTATGCTGAGGTGTAAAAAGTGTATCAGCTTTTCTTTGTACGTCCAACTAAAGACTATATATTTGCAGCGATTAACAAACTCAAATTATGCTGCAAATGAAAACACTATTGACAACCATTTGTTTTCTTACAACTCCATTGAGTGTAATGGCACAGCAGAACAATGGGCAGGGAGAACAAATAGACCTGCAAGTAAACATCATTAACCCCGGAGGTGTTCTTGGTGGAGGACACAAAGGAACCGTTCAACCGCCGTATGTGACCTACCTCGACCATACCTTATATATATGGTCGCAGCACAGCGGGTTCACCCTCACGTTGATTGACGACAGCGACAACGTTGTCTATCAGACCTATCTGTTCGCAGGCGTGCAATACGCCGTCCTGCCCGCAACCCTCTCAGGCACCTTCACACTGGTACTATCCGATGACACGTATCTATATACAGGTGTGATTGACTTGGAGTAATTTGAAACAGATACGAGAATTGTTGGCAATAATATTCAGATCGGCAGGAACGTGACATCTTTGATAGAAGAAGGGCCTGTTGTCGTGGAAAGTGGCAAGACAACGGTTTCCTATTCTGGAGAGGTGTTTATTAAGAATAGTTTCGAAGTTAAGAAAGGTGCAGAGTTCATTGTCGAAAAGTAAGATTAACAGAAATAGTGTTAAAATAGTCTTAATGTTTGCCATTGATTTGGAACTTGTTGGAATAATCGTTATATTTGCAGAAAATATTGTTTAACTATTCAAGATTTTGTAATATGAACAGATTAATAAGATTATCATTAATGCTGTTGTTTGCCACAATATCGTGCCAGCAGTTGCAGGCCAAGAAGCACCCGTTTGTGATGGAGGGCAAGAAGTGGGTGTATGCTAAAAACGACGGCACGAAGAAAATCACTTATGTCATTCATGGGGATACTGTTATAAATGGTGAGGCATTCATGAAGTTTTTCCGTTCCGAGAATAATGGTAATTCCATTTATTTTGGTGCTGTGCAAGAAATAGACAAGATGGTGTTTATCGTCTATGCAGACGAAGTGCAAAAGGGCTTGGTTTATGATTTTAGGGAAAAGCCTGACTCTCCCGTTACATTGGCAAGTGGCTTGACTTTAAACGTGAGCTTTGAGTGTAAACAGGAGTTTGACTCGGAATTGTACAATCGCATAAGATACAGCCACCCGCCTTTTCCGAATGGAGAAGCTTTTATAGAGTATATGTCGGCCATAGATGGTTTTGGAGGAATGGAGATGGATCTTTTTTGCAGAGATATTACAGATATAAACTATACCTTGATGGAATGTTATGAAAATGGAGAGTACCTTTTCAATGCTTTTGATACATATACCTGGACGGTATATAATTGGATGCCTTACGCATGTTCTTTGGTGAAGGAGGGCAAGGTGTGGAGGTATCAGTCCACAAACGCGATGACGGGCTACAACTATCAGTATGAGTTATTCATCGAGGGTGACACGCTGATAGGCGGCGAAGCATACAAGAAGCTGTACAAGGACAAACAGAAGTATCTCTACCAAGGAGCGTTGCGCGAGGAGGGGTCGAAGGTCTATTTCGTGCGCTCAGGCCATGAGAACATAGAGTTTCTCTACGACTTCGACCTGTCTGTCGGTGAGACGATGCACTACGGGCATTACGATGCAACGGCTGTCGCACGCGATGTGATAACCGTGAAAGGAATTGAACGCAAGCGGGTGAAGGTGAAAGAGATACAAACCGACCCAGATGAGGAATGGTCTAACGAAGAACTGACTGGCTATTGGGTGGAAGGCATCGGCAGCGGAGGCGAGTTGCTTGACCCAGCCAGGTTCTTTGTTGGCATCTATTCCGATGGTTTGCTTGCCGTCTATGAGGACGGGAAGTGCATTTTCACAGGTGGGGACTTTTATATGAGGAAGAATCCCTTCGTAAAAGAAGGCAAGCGTTGGGAGTATGAGTTGACGAACCTCTACTATGGCAACCACTACGCCTATACCATGCGAGGCGACACCCTCATCGACGCCTATATCTACAAGAAAGTGTTTGAGAGCGTGAACGGCGGCAAGCCCACCTACTTCGGTGCCATACGCGAATACAATGGAAAGGTTTACATGGTGGACAAGAGTAAGTCATGGGATGAATGGGACATGCCTGACTTTGAGACCGTTATCTGCGACTTTAATGCGCAAGTGGGCGACGTAGTGTTCTGCAAGGAGGAATACGGCGACACCTACCGCCTGACGGTGGACCACATCGACGAGGTGACGGTTGACGGCAATGCCCGCAAGCGGCTCGTGCTGAAGGCCACAACGACCCACGAGGACGGAAGCGTGGAGGACCGTGGTTCGATGGAATGGGTGGAAGGTATCGGCAGCACGGAGGGCTTCATCGGACCGCTGCGCCTGTTCTACGACGGCGGCTTATATCCCCATCTGATTGCCTGCTACGAATACGACGAACCTGTCTTCATGGAGGAAGATTTCTACGGACGCGTCATCAAAGGAGAGGAGCGTACGTTGGATGGGAGCAGGGAGCATGAGTTGGTCGATTACGTTGACCTTACGCTGGACAACGGCGTGGTGCTGAAGTCACAGGGCGACTGCGTTATGGTGGCCGACCGTGAGAATGGAGCCGCCATTTGCCTGCACGGCACGGGGGGCGTTGCCGAAGAGGGGACGGAGCTCAGCGGCTCGATAGCAGGAGTGCTCTGCGAGTGCAACGGCCTTTCGACGCTGTTCCCCTCACGTTCCACCGACCTCTCCACCGTTGAGAAAGGCGGAAAGGCAGAGGGCCTGGCCTTTGAAGAGTTTTCCGTAAGCAACCTGAGAACGGACTATAATTATTGGTACAAGGTGATGAACATCCTTGGTGTACGGATTATTTCCACCGACCAGGGCATCTTCGTGGCGGGCAACGATGGCAAGCCGTACCTTCACCTGAACGACATATTCGGTGTCTTTGACGGCATTTCTCTACCCATGACGGCACAGACGCTTTTCGGCTGCTTCTCGCCAAGGATGTACAAGAACATCACCCAATACTCCTTCGTTCCGCTGTCGGTCCAGGCGGGCGAGAACACAGGCATATCCTTGTCACCCGTCACCCGTCATTCATCGCCCATCTACGACCTTCAGGGCCGCCGCGTCGGTAACCACACCTCTCCACTCTCCACTTTCCGCTCTCCACTCCCCAAGGGTGTGTACATCATGGACGGCAGGAAGGTGGTCATCAGATAGCCGCCGGTCCTTTCATTTTCTTTGCTTTGGCAAGGGCATAGAGCGATTGTGCATATAGGCAGCTGCGATGCTTGGAAGCGTTGCCTCCTAAAAGTGTAAATGTTTTGTGTGGAGAGGATGTGTCAAAATGCGAAATGCCTGTTTTCTGTAGGGACATACTTTATGTATGTCCGCCAGATTACCGATAAATAGTAATTATACACCGATGTTTCGGACATACATAAAAGTATGTCCCTACAATCGCTTCATCTTGACACACCCTCTTATGTGGCGTGCCGCACGGAGACGAAGGAGGCGCTTTCGAAGCATTGCGGAGAAAGAATATGCCGTAAACTTTCATAAACTTTCGTAAGTGCTGTAAAAAAAAAGTGGTGGTTGCGGAGAAATCATATTACCTTTGCAGATGTCAGGATTGCAAAACGACATAGTTTATGAAACAGATACGCATTATGATGGCATTGTGGCTGTTCGCCCTAATGGCACATGCCGATAGCAAATTCCTGGTGTTTCAGGCTTACGACGGCACGGAAACACCAGTCGAGACAGAGAATCTCATCATCACTTTTGGTGACGGAAACCTGGTGACAAACAAGGACGTGGTGCTGCCTTTGTCGGAACTCAACAAGATGTTCTTCTCCAACACGGTGGGCATCAACGATATCCTCGCCGATGAAGCTGATGGCGAGGTGAGCGTGTTCATGCCGTCGGGTGTGGAATGCGGCACTTACCACAATATGAACATCGCCCGTGCCTCGTTGCATCCCGGCGTATATATCCTGAAATCAAGAAGTAAAAGCGTAAAAGTCATCATCAAATGAAAAGGATTATTGCCAGTCTTTTGCTGTTGGCCTGCTTCGGATGGGCAGGTGCACAGACACTGAACGTCGTGACGGGCGACGTGACTTACGCCTTCACTTGCGATCAGACCGACGACATGGAGTTCACCGGCACGCAGTCGGTGACCATCTGCAATCGCGAGTTCCTTGTTGAGGAAATCAGCCAAATGGCCGTTGTCGACGAAGAGGTCAGCGACAACACCGTCAGCATCAGCTATTCTGGTGCGACGGCCAAGGTGGTCGTGGCGGGCAACATCGCTCAGTATATCAATGCCGAAGTACATGGGGCGCATGTAAGCATCATCGCTGACGAACTGCTCCCGGATGAAGTCACCTACACCCTGCAGGGCATATCGGACGATGGTTCGTTCTTCATGGATGGCGAACGGAAGGCCGTTTTCATTCTCAATGGCCTGTCGCTGAATTGTCCTGATAGCGCCGCCATCAACATCCAATGTGGCAAACTCATCACGATGGTATTGGCCGAGGGGACGGAGAACGAACTGGCCGACGGCCTGACCTCTGTGACCGACGATGGCAGCGACGCTCACAAGGCAGCCTTGGTCATCAACGGGCACTCCGAGTGGGAAGGCTCCGGCAGTCTCACGCTCCATGGGAATGTGAAGCACGGTTTCCTCGCCGATGAGTATGTCCTGCTGAACAATGGCTTGGGAACCCTCACGGTGGCAACGGCCGTAGGCGATGGATTCCACGTCAACGAATATTTCCTGATGCAGGGCGGTACGGTCAATATCACAGCCATAGGCGATGGCATTGATGTCGGTGCAAAGTCGAGCAGCGATGCCGAGGAAAACGGACAACTCATGATAGCGGGGGGAACGCTCTCTGTGCAGACCTCGGGTGTGGACGTGAAAGGCATGAAATGCGACGCTGAGATGCTCATTTCCGGCGGCACCAACAGCGTGGTCGTTACCGGCGACGGCAGCAAGGGACTGTCAGCCCCTGGGGCTATCAACATTACTGGAGGCAAGACCACCGTGGTCACCACAGGCGATATAGCCACCGTCGATGGCGATGAAAAGAAACCTCACGGCGTGAAAAGCGATGCCGACATCACACTCGCAGGCGGCGAAATCTATGTGGCTGCCAGTGCCGATGGCGGGAAAGCCTTCGATACCGATACCTATATCTACACCAATGGCGCTACGGTGATGGGCATTGGCGGTAAGGCCAGCACACCCTCCAGCCTCTCCACCCACGAATTCACGAAATACAAGGATGTGAATGTGGCTGCAGGCAGCACCGTCAGCTATGATGGCGTGACCTTCAAAGTGCCTGAAATCTACAAGAATTCCTCGGCGAAAATCCTCGTTTCCAAATAGTCAGAAGGCGAAGCCGAAGCTTTCATATTATCTTTTTGTTATTTTCATGATGTCGTCGGGCGAAAGGTGCCCTTCGATATAGACGATGGCCCCCACGAAATCCTCGTCGCAGCGGAAGAGTACATAGCGGTTGATGCCCTCGCGCTGTGGGGGCATCATGTAGTAGCCGTTGCGCGGCTGGCCGTCCTCCACGATTTCGCGAATCTTCTTGGCTTTCGGGCGGTCGGCTTTCACGAGGGCCATGATTTCCTTTCCATATTTTCTGAAACTTAGGCTCTTATAGACCTTCAGGTCGTAGCCCTTCAGTTGGCCGTCGATGAGCGTCACCATCTTGCAGCCTTTCTGGCTGCCGTATTTCTGGAACGCCTGGTTGACGGCCAGGTCGGTTTGTGCCTGCGCCGCCGTTGCGATGAGCAACAGGGCGAGCAGCCAGATGAGTTGTCGTATCGTTGTTTTCATTTTTCTCTGGGGTTTGGGGTGAAAGAGGGTGGGGGAACGGCGGCAAAACCGCCGTTAACACGACGAACAGAGAAGCCGCTCATGGGCTGTCGAACAGGGCTTCGAAGGTTTCCTCGTCGGTCGATGACACCATATTCAAGGCCTCCAAAGCCTCTTCCTGCACCACTTCGCGGTTGGTGACGCGCTGTCCGTCGATGATGGCGAAGCTCTTCTGGCGTGGCCAGAGGGCAAAGGCGATGGAAACGACCACGAGCAATATGGCGGCGATGCGGAGCATTTGTACCACAGCGTGTTTTCTTCGAGTTGCGAGGTGCGGCGTGTCTTCCCACTCCATCAGCGCCCGCATCCATTCCAGATCGGCGGGGATGATGCTTTCTGGCGACGTGAAGTAGCGCCGCAGCCGCTCCTCTTCGTCGCGTGTGGTCAGGCCGTCCATGTATTTGTCAATCAACTTCTTGATGTCGTTCATCTCGGTTTCCTCCTTTCGTTTAATCGTATATAGTCTTCACGAATCTTTCTTCTGGCACGCGAGAGGTTCTTTCGGATGCTGTCGGCCGAGCAGCCCGTCAGCTGCTGGATTTCCTCCGTCTCGTAGCCCTCGATGTCCTTCATGCGGAAGATGCGCCTTTGCAAGGGCGGCAGGTGTTCCACAATCCATTGGATGAGCTCCCAATCGCCCATCCCCGCCCTCTCCTCCGAGGGCAACGGCAAGGTGGCCTCCTGTTGTATCTTCTTCCTTTTCTCCTCGTCGAGGAAGCAGTTTTGCAAGATTTTCAGGGCCAGTGCCTGATGATTGGGATGCCCGTCTAACTGTCCGCGTTTGTCCCACAGGCGCAGCATCACCTCCTGCACCAAATCTTCGGCGCGGTCGGCGTTGCGGGTCAGGCCCTTGGCTCTTGCCAAAAGCACAGTCCTCAGCGGCACTATCTGCTGTACAAACGCTACTTTTTCCAAGCTCTTTCGTCAGTTTTAGAAGCCCAAGGCCAATGTGATGGGGTAGCAGGTGGGCGAATGCCGCTTGTCCAAGAGAGGCGTGAGCCACTGGCGGAGGTAGAGCGACAGCCCTCCAAACCTCACGTTTGCTTCATAGCCTAACGAGAGGGCATTCAGATTGATGTCATTGGCGACGGTGTGTTTATGCCCTCCTGACTTGTAGCGAGAGTGTCCCCCAAAGTTATAGCCTACCAGCGGGCCGATGCTGACAGCCAACCTCCAATCACCGATACGCCATTGTTTCTCGATGGTGGCACTCATACTGAGCGTCCAATAGCTGATGTAGCTCTTCGAGAGTCGCTCGCTGCTTTGTTCCATGAAGACATCGCCCTGCCCGTCGCGCATCAGGAAATAGTCGTCCTGGAAATGCAGATGCGTGTTGGAAATGCCCATGTTCAGGTTCCATCCCAAGTCGTTCAGTCGGCTGAGCGAATTCTCAAAACTCGCGATATTCAGTCCCCATTCCCACGATTTGGAATTCAATTGGTGCATGCCGTCAGCCTTTCCCATCGAGAAAGCCCCGTTGGTGGGGAAGCAATAGCCAAGCCAGAATGCGGGATGACGTGAGGAAAAGCCTGTGAATCCCCGTTTCCGAGGGAGGAAAGGACTGTTCACGAAGACTCGCTCCTCGTCTTGCTCGGCCGAGTAGTGCCCCTCGAAAGTCTTCTGCAGGGCATTGCCGAGCGAGTCGAATACCTCCACTTTCACCTTGCCGTCGATCTCTTCGACGGTCACTTTCTTGTCGTTCACCATAAAGGTGGTGTCTTGCGGTTCCGCCGCCATCATTGCGGCGGGCACCATTGCGAATAGCATTGCAAAGATCGTTTTCATACCTTATTTATATATATGCGTGTTACCATTGTTTGTCGAAACGCATTTCCGCGTCCGGTTCTCTATTCTTATAAACGATTGAAAAGTCGAAATGTGACATTCCTGAGGCATCTTTTTTTTCGTCGGGTCTATCAGACCAGCCGCCGGAGCATAGTTTTCACGATGTGGTTCAATGGCAATCCGAATGTGATTTGCGACAAATCACGTCGCGATTTGCGGCAAACGGCGAGCGTACATTAATAACCTACGCAGCGTAGGTTAATAATGTACGGTGCGTAGGTTAATAATGTACGCAGCGTAGGTTATTAATGTACGCTCGCCATTGATGTGGTATGACATCGCCAGAGGGCATCAACGACAACGGCTTTCGCCGGAAATCATCGTTTTTTCAATAAATAATCAACTATCAATTATTAATTATCAATTTTATTCACTACCTTTGCACCCAAATTCATGATATGGTGCAGAAGCAGATACTTTTGATCAACGACCTGGCGGGCTACGGCAAGGTGGCGACGGCAGCCATGCTGCCCATCCTCTCGTATATGGGCCATCCTGTGTACAACCTGCCGACGGCGCTGGTGTCGAACACGCTCGACTATGGGAAATTCAACATCATGGAGACCACCGACTATATGGAGGGCGTGTTTCCCGTGTGGAAAGAGCTGGGCTTTTCGTTCGATGCCATTGCTACAGGGTTTATCTGTTCTGAACGGCAGGCCCGATTGGTGGCAGACTATTGCCGCGAGCAGGCCGCTCACGGGACGATCATCTATGTCGATCCTATCATGGGCGACGAGGGCAAGCTCTACAACGGGGTGACACCCGACCGCGTGGAATGCATGCGGGAGATGATTGGTGTGGCCAACCTGATTTTCCCCAACTATACTGAGGCTGCCTATCTGACGGGTTCTGAATACCATCCAGAAGGTGTCAGTTGGGAGGAAGCACGGCGGCTGATCGATGAGCTGCGCGCCATTGGGACACGTTCAGCCTTGATCACCAGCATGCTCGTGAAAGACGAGCAGGGCCTTGGCCACAATGCCGTTGCTGGCTTTAACGAGGCCACCAATGAGTATTTCCTGCTGCCCTATACGGAGATACCCGTCCATTTCCCGGGTACGGGCGACATGTTCTCGGCCATCCTCATTGGCCATCTGATGAACGACGTGCCCCTGAAACATGCCACGCGGCGGGCGATGGATGCCCTCTCGCGGCTGATCGAGGCCAACAAAGACAACGTGGACAAGAACCGCGGCATACCCGTGGAACATTTCCTCGACATGATTTAGATTTTCTTTTTTAGACGACGATTATACGAATAGAACGAATAAATAGATATGGAAAAGCAGTTGATCAGCGCAGTCGTGAAGGCTGTCAAGGAGTTATACGGGCAGGAAGTACCCGAGAGTATGGTGCAGTTGCAGAAGACCAAGGCTGGCTTTGAGGGCAACCTCACGGTCGTGGTGTTCCCGTTTCTGAAGATGTCGCGCAAGAAACCCGACCTCACCGCTCAGGAAATGGGCGAATGGCTCGCAAAGAACTGCCCCCTGGTGGAAGGTTTCAATGCCGTCGGCGGATTCCTGAATCTCGTGCTGTCGCAGGCCGTTTGGGCTGACATGCTCCTAAAAATAGACGCTGACGAGCACTTCGGCGAGCGACAGGCTACGGACGATTCGCCCCTTGTGATGGTTGAATATTCATCGCCCAACACCAACAAGCCCCTCCATTTGGGCCATGTGCGCAACAACCTGCTCGGCTGGTCGCTGGCTCAGATATTGGCAGCTAACGGCAACCGCGTGGTGAAAACCAACATCGTGAACGACCGCGGCATCCATATCTGCAAGTCGATGCTGGCGTGGTTGAAATACGGCAACGGCGAGACGCCTGAGTCGTCGGGCAAGAAGGGCGACCACCTCATCGGCGACTACTATGTGGCTTTCGACAAGCACTACCGCGAAGAGGTGAAGGAACTGAAGGCGAAGTTCGTGGCCGAAGGTATGGACGACGAAAAGGCCGAAGAGAAAGCCAAGGCTGAGGCACCGCTCATTCAGGAGGCCCACGACATGCTGGTGAAGTGGGAACAGGGCGACCCCGAGGTGCGTGCCTTGTGGGAGAAGATGAACGCGTGGGTCTATGCTGGTTTCGATGAAACCTACCAGAAACTTGGCGTGGGCTTCGACAAGATATACTACGAAAGCCAGACCTACCTCAAAGGCAAGGCCAAGGTGCTGGAAGGACTGGAGAAAGGTGTCTTCGAGAAACACGACGACGGTTCTGTCTGGGCTGACCTGACCGACGAGGGACTGGACAAAAAAATCCTCTTGCGCAGCGATGGTACCAGCGTCTATATCACTCAGGACATCGGTACGGCGCAGATGCGCTTTACCGACTACCCCATCGACAAGATGATCTATGTGGTGGGCAACGAGCAAAACTACCACTTCCAGGTGCTTAGTATCCTGCTCGACCGCCTCGGCTTCAAGTGGGGACGTGAACTGGTGCACTTCTCTTATGGTATGGTGGAACTGCCCAACGGCAAGATGAAGAGTCGTGAGGGAACGGTGGTAGACGCCGACGACCTCATCGAACTCATGATTACCGATGCCCGCCGCACCGCCGACGAGGCCGGAAAGAATGGCGACCTGACAGAGGAAGAGAAGCAAGAGATTGCCCGCATCGTGGGAATGGGCGCCCTGAAATACTTCATCCTGAAGGTGGACGCCCGCAAGAACATGCTCTTCAACCCCGAAGAGAGCATTGATTTCAACGGCAACACGGGTCCCTTCATCCAATACACCCACGCCCGCATCAAGAGCATCATGCGTAAGGCTGAGGAGTTGGGAGTGAAGAGCGAAGAGTTAGGAATGGCTTTGGCTCCGCTGAACGAGAAGGAGATCAACCTCATCCAGAAGATGAACGACTATGCCGCCGTCGTGGAACAGGCAGGTAAGGACTACTCTCCGAGCGGCATTGCCAACTACTGCTACGAGCTGACGAAGGAATTCAACCAGTGGTATCACGACTATTCCGTGCTCAATGCTGACGATGAACAGACCAAGCGCACCCGCCTGCTCATAGCCAAGAACGTGGCCAAGACCATCAAGAACAGCATGCGGCTGTTGGGCATCGAAGTGCCAGAGCGCATGTAACCCTTCTTATAGGTCATGCGGCAGAAGCCGCATGACCTTCCTTTAATAAACAAACCCCTTAAAAATATCGCTTTATGACCCTTCATCGTATTCTCCCCCTCTTGTTGGTTGTCCTGTCTTTGAATGCCTCTGCCCAAGAGGAAACCACCCTCCGGCTGTTTGATGAGGTGACCTTCTACGACGGTTATCTCTTTGAGAAGAATCCCGACAAAGACCTGCAGGACGGCATCCTGCGCCACAATACGTCGCTCTATGCCGTGCGCCTCACCGACGAGCAACTGTCGCTCATCGGCGATAGCCTGTGGATGAACGTCACAGTGAAGGCCTGTTGCGACAACTACGACCGCATCGGCAACGTCAACCTGGCCTTCGTACCGAAAGGTGCCACCACCTATGACCCCTACGGAGTGAAGCGCATAGAGTTGGGGCGCTTCATCACTCCTTTCATGAACAAGAACAAGAATCCCAAGCAAGTGCCATACGCCTACGCCATCCACTACGTCAGCCATATTCTGCGCGATGCCAAATGGCGCGCCGATTACGACATCTGGGCGGAGTTGGAGATATTCGGTATTCCCTATGCCGCCAACCAACAAGTGGACGGTTGTGAGGGTCGCAGCGATGTGTTCCAAGGCACATTGGAGTGGGTGACGACACAGCCGGCAGCGGAAATGACCGATAAGGACGTGCTCGTGCCCATTGTCATGAAGAAGCCTGAATACATGGGTCATAACCTGAACAACTACAGCGAGGCTGGTACCGATACCATCGGCAAGACCACAAAGACCTATGTCTTCGACGTGCCGGAAGATGTGGCCGATGCCCAGTTGGTGATTGTGACCTCGAATCACGGGGCCAACGAGGGAGGCGAGGAGTACAACCGCCGTTGGCATTACATCTATGTTGACGACGAGCTGATGCTCAGCTATAAACCAGGACGCACCTCATGCGAGCCGTTCCGCAAGTACAATACGCAGCCGAACGGCATCTACGGAAGGGCTAAGCGTAGCGACAAGGCGTGGCAGTCGTTCTCGAACTGGTGCCCGGGCGATGTCATCGACAACCGCATCATTCTGCTGGGCGCTTTCCCGCAAGGGCAGCACAAGGTGCGCATCAGCGTGCCTGAAGCTGAGTTCGTTGACAAACAGGGCGACATTCCTGTGTCCATCTTCTTCCAGGGACTGACCGAAGGCACGTTCCATGTAGGTATCGACCGTCCCACCATCGCCCCTGAAGAGCAGCAAGTAAACATCAGTATGAATGGTGGCAGCCTGCAGATTGCGGCTCGCGAGACTGTGATCAACATTGAACTCTACGACCTTCAGGGCCGACTCTACACCCGTTTGGACGAGCAAAAGCCCATCGACATCAGTCGTTGTCCGTCGGGATGGTATCTCGTGAATGTGGAATTGGCCAACGGCATCATAGAAACCCATAAAGTGCTGATTAAGAAATGATTCCCCAACAAGCGGCTTGGGTCGTGGATGCGGCCTGTTCTGGCAACCCCGGTATGATGGAATATCGGGGTGTTGACCTGCAGACGGGGCAGCAGATCTTTCATTTTGGGCCTATGTATGGCACGAACAACATTGGTGAGTTCCTTGCCATTGTGCATGCTTTGGCCTTGATGGAGCGGCAGGGAATCCGTGACAAGGTCATCTTTTCCGACTCTTACAATGCCATTCTGTGGGTGAAAAAGAAGCAATGTAAGACCAAGTTGGAACGTTCAGAGCGCACAGAACAACTTTATCAGATAATAGAGCGTGCGGAGTTTTGGCTCCGCACGCACACCATTTCCACTCCTATCCTGAAATGGGAAACTGCCCAATGGGGTGAGATTCCTGCCGATTTCGGACGTAAATAGTAGGAGTTGTTTCTTGCTGTTTTGTTTTGAACGCTTTTCCGCTGACGGCTTATAGGTAGCCGAGCCAGCGGAGAATGTCGTTGAGGTTGGCCACGACCATCAGCAGAATCAGTATGCCGAAACCAACGTACTCGGCACGTATCATAAAATTCTCAGAGGGTTTGCGGCGCGTGATGATTTCATAGAGCAGGAACAGCACGTGCCCACCGTCGAGCGCCGGTATGGGCAGAATGTTCATGAAGGCAAGGATGATGCTGAGGAAAGCTGTCATGAGCCAGAAACGGTGCCAGTCCCACGACTCTGGGAAGAGGCTGCCGATGGCTCCAAAACCACCGAGCGACTTTGCACCGTCGGCAGTGAACACGTATTTCAAGTCGTTCACGTAGCCGCGCAGGATGTTCCATCCATAGGCGATGCCAGCTGGGAAACTCTCGAAGAAACCATATTCCACCTTTGTCGGCTCATAGTAGGTGTAGAGGTTGGTCTGTCCTACACCCATGAGCAGGTCGGGCGAGAGCGTCAAGGCGATCGTGTCTTTTGCCACTTCTGCCACCCCCTCTGTCGGCTTGGCATTGGCATCGGTTGTCGACTGCGAGGCATGCTCCACGGCAATGGTTATCTGGCGCAGAGCCAGACTGTCTTTGGCTGTCTTGGCCTCCGTCATGCGGTCGGAAAGGATGCCTATCTGGTGCGTGAACTCATTCCAGGAGTCTATCTCCACGCCGTTGAGGGCACGAATCATATCACCCTTTTTCAAGCCTGCCTTTTCTGCAGGTGTACCTGGCATGACACTGTCGATTTCGGCTGGGATGAACGGCCGTGCAAACTGCGGTTCCTCCTTGAGCATGGTGAGCAGCGACATGTCTTCAGGCATATTGAGGGTAATCTCTTTCTCGCCGCGCTTCACCGTGACGGTCTTGGCGTCTGCCATGTGGCGATACACATCGACATCGAAACGCTCGAAGGTCTTGCCGTCGTAGCCCATGAGAATATCACCGTCGCGGAAGCCAATGTCCTTGGCCGTCTGGTTGAACTTCATACCCATGGTCATGTCTTTCATGGCCATATAAGAGTCGCCCCAGTAGAAGAGCACCATTGAATAGATGAACAGGGCAAGCAGGAAGTTCACCAGCACGCCGCCGATCATGATAAGCAGGCGCTGCCAGGCAGGCTTGGAACGGAACTCCCACGGCTGTACGGGTTGTTTCATCTGTTCGGTATCGAAACTCTCGTCTATCATTCCCGCTATCTTGCAATAGCCGCCGAGAGGCAGCCAGCCGACGCCGTACTCGGTGTCGCTCTTCTTGGGCTTGAACTTGAAGAGCTGTCCTTTCCATTTTCCGATACCCAGGTCGAAGAAAAGGTAGAACTTCTCGACGCGCACGCCAAAGAGTTTGGAGAAAAAGAAGTGGCCACCCTCGTGCAGCAGCACAAGTAGTGAAATGGCCAACATGAACTGTAACAGTCTGATCAGAAAAACTTCCATGATTCTATTTTGCGATGTTTGTTGTTTTGTTTCGTTTTGTTATTCTCGTCGTTATCCTAAGATTTCCCGGGCGATGGCGCGAGCCTCGGCATCGGTCTTGAAATAGGTGTCGAGGGTGGGCGTGGCATCGAAAGTGGCGCGTTGCATGGTCTTCTCAATGACTTCGGCCATCTGCAGGAAACCACAGCGGTCGTGGCGGAAGGCCTCGTTCACCACCTCGTTGGCAGCATTCAGGATGCACGGCATATTGCCGCCTTGGTGCATAGCTTCGAAGGCCAAGGCCAGACATCGGAACTTCCGTGTGTCGGGTTCAAAAAATTCCAAGGGCTTCTGGAACAAGTCCAGACGGTCGCCGTTGAGCGAAAGCCGTTCGGGGAAGGAGAACGCATATTGGATAGGCAGGCGCATGTCGGGCACACCGAGTTGCGCTTTCACCGAACCGTCGATGAACTGCACGGCGCTGTGGACGATGCTCTGCGGGTGAATCAGCACCTGTATCTTCTCCACAGGTACGCCGAAAAGCCATTTCGCCTCTATCACCTCGAAGCCTTTGTTCATGAGCGATGCTGAGTCGATGGTGATTTTCGCACCCATGTCCCACGTGGGATGCTTTAGGGCATCGGCGGCTGTGACGCTCTTCAGGCGCTCGTCGTCCATCAGTCGGAAGGGGCCGCCTGAGCAGGTGAGCAGTATTTTCTCTATCTCGTTGTCGCCTTCGCCCACAATACTCTGGAAAATGGCGGAGTGCTCACTGTCGACAGGCAGGATGGGGGCATGGTGTTCTGCCGCCAATTGACAGATGAGCTCACCCGCCACGACCAGTGTCTCTTTGTTGGCCAGGCAGATCTTCTTCTTCGCTTGGATGGCTTTCACTGTGGGACCCAGTCCGGCGAAGCCCACCATGGCTGTGAGTACCATGTCGATAGGAGCTGCCTGAACAATGTCCTCAAGCGCTTGTCGGCCAGCATAGACTTTGATGTCAGGCTCGTCGGCCAGAAGGTTTTTCAGCGTGTCGTAATGTTGCTCGTTGGCAATGACAACGGCAGCAGGCTTGAACTGTCGTGCTTGTTGGGCCAATTGCTCATAACGGTTGTTGGCCGTCAGACAGTAGACTTCGTAGCGGTCGGGGTGCTGGTTGATGACATCGAGAGCCTGCGTGCCGATGGAGCCGGTGGAACCGAGTATGGCTATTTGTTTTTTCATTCTTCTTGGATTGATGGTTGATGAGTGATGGATGAGGAAGGATGCTAAAGAGTGAGTAGGCCTTCGGGTATAGTGATATGGATTTCTCGCTCTTGCCAGTCGATGTCGGCAATCAGTTCTTCGGCAGCCGGAACGAGAATTGAGCCGTTTGCCGTTTCCACTTCCAACAGGATATTGATTGTCGAATCGTCTACCCCCGTGATGGTGCCCACCAGTTTTCCGGTGGAAGCATCTTTCAGCTGCATACCTTCCAGACGGTTCCAGGTGAGGGCCTCCTCGTCGGTGTCGGCCAGACTGTGGGGGAAGAACACCTCACAGTTGGTCAGTTCGCGGGCCCGTTCCTGTGTGTCGATGCCATCGAACTTCATCAGCACGGTCTCATCAGTGCGGAAACGGTATTCCTCGATAAAGAAAGGCACCAGAATACCATCGACCATCAGCACCAGATAGTCGGCATCTACGCGGTCGAAAACATCGTCGTCGATGTGGATGCTGACCTCGCCTTTGATGCCATGTGGTTTGCCGATACGGCCAATCTTGAATACTTCCTCTTCGCGAATCATGGTGGTTTTGAGCGTTTGTGGGTCGTTGCGGAACAGCGACTTACTGGAATCTTTGGTTAGCTGCTGATGCGTTTGATGCAGGCACCGAGGGCATTCAGTCGCGACTCGATGTCCTGATAGCCACGGTCTATCTGGGCGATGTTGTCGATACGGCTTGTGCCGTTGGCGCTCAGTGCAGCAATGAGCAGGGCAATACCGGCGCGGATGTCGGGACTTGTCATGCGGCCGGCGCGTAAACGAAGCTTGCGGTCGTGCCCGATGACAACGGCGCGATGCGGATCGCAGAGGATAATCTGTGCGCCCATGTCGATGAGTTTGTCGACAAAGAACAGGCGGCTTTCAAACATCTTCTGGTGGAAGAGCACACTGCCGCGTGCCTGTGTGGCTACGACAATCAACACGGAAAGCAGGTCGGGGGTCAGTCCTGGCCATGGAGCATCGGCCAAGGTCATGATGGACCCGTCGATAAACGACTCAATGGTGTAGTGGTTTTGCCGTGGGATAAAGAGATCGTCGCCTTCAGCCTTTATCTTCACGCCCAGCCGGCGGAAGGCATCGGGTATGATACCAAGGTTGCTCAGCGAAACGTCTTTGATGCGGATGCCGTCGCCCACCATGGCGGCCATACCGATGAATGAACCTACCTCAATCATGTCGGGCAGTACGCGGTGTTCGGTGGCGTGCAGTTCACGCACCCCTTCGATGGTGAGCAGGTTGCTGCCGATGCCTGTGATGCGTGCTCCCATGCCGTTAAGCATGCGGCAGAGTTGCTGGAGGTAAGGCTCGCAGGCTGCATTGTAGATGGTTGTGGTGCCTTTGGCGAAGATAGATGACATGATGACGTTGGCCGTACCGGTCACCGAGGCCTCATCCAAGAGCATGTAACAACCCTTGAGCTGGCGTGCATGAATCTCGAAGACATTGCGGCTTTCGATGAAATTAAACTTCGCTCCCAAGTTGCGGAATCCCAGAAAGTGGGTGTCGAGCCGGCGGCGTCCGATTTTGTCGCCACCAGGTTCGGCCACCACAGCCTTGCCGAAACGCGCCAACAACGGGCCGATCATCAGCACCGACCCGCGCAGGGCGGCGCATTTGCGCACGAACTCGTCGCTCTCTAAATAGTCCAAACGGACATCGTCGGCCTGGAAGACATAACTGCTATGACCTTGCTTTTCCACCTTCACGCCAATGTCGCGCAGCAAGGCGATGAGGTTGTTCACGTCAAGGATGTTGGGTATATTGTGGATCACCACCTGCTCGGAGGTGAGCAGTGTTGCACAGATCACCTCCAACGCTTCGTTCTTGGCACCTTGGGGAATGATGGTTCCCTGCAAGGGGTGGCCGCCTTCAATGATGAATGACTCCATAACTACTTCTTTTTCTTGTTATTCCCCTTTTGGGCAGCGAACTCTTTGGGATTGATGCTGTCTAACCGTAGCTCCTCCGGTGAGAGCTGTATGGCACCGTCAGTGAAGTGTTCCAGGTCGGCAGCCACGCGGTCGTCGTCGGTAGCTCCGTGGTTCCACTGTAGCAAGTCACGCTTCATCTGCATGGCCGTATACTGTGCCAGTTCATAGCGGGCGGGTCCGTCGGGCATGGTCTTCAGCTGTTCGAACAGCTCGAAAATCAGTTTTCCGTAGTGGCGCATGGGAATGTTGGCCATGGGATAGGGCAGAGGTTCCGGTCGTTCGGAAATCTCTTTCGCTGCAGTGACATCGTAAGGGTAGTCGATGTCAAGCTTGAAATCACTCATAATGGCCAGATGATCCCACAACTTCCGGATATAGCCTTCGTTCTCCCGGCTTTGCGGAAACATCTGATACATGATATCGATGATGGTTTGCGCACAGGCCTGACGTTCGGCTTTAGTGGGTAGCGACACTGCATAGTCGACCATTTTCTGCACTTCGCGCCCATATTCTGGCAAAACCAGTTTCTTGCGCTGCGTATTGTAATCTAATCCTTCGATGTTCATAGTCTTTTTGGAGTTTGGGGTTAGAAGTTATGAGTTGGGAGTATGAAGCAGATCCTTTGCTGGCTTTGCCACAAAGTCTTTTAGGTAGAACGGTACGTAATAAGCCACATCTTCATACTGTTCCAGTGCGATACGTTTTTCTGCCAAGGGGAACATGTATTTGGCCAATGGCTCGATGCCTTCAATGAGATGGGCATTGGGGTGTTGGATAATATCCATGCATTTCGCAGCTCCATTGCCGAAAAAGTAGACGGGATGCCTATCGAGAAACTCTCGGTAGGTGTCGGCTTCCACCACATCGGCCTGAACGGGGCGCAGCTCGTGAAGGGCGCGGTCGTAGACGGCGGCATAGACTTCCATGCGCCGAGCGTCGATCATGGGGCAGAGCAAGGCATCGTCTTCAATGTTTTTGTGAAGAAGCACGGGTACGGTCATCAGCTGGAGTGTGGGCACGCTGACCAGCCGTGCTTCCATGCCGTAGCATACGCCTTTGGCCATCGAAACACCGATGCGCAGTCCTGTGTAGGAGCCAGGCCCGCCGCTGACGGCTACCACATCGAGTGGGATGGCGTGGCTGTCGATGAACGAGAGTGCCTGGTCAACGAACTGACCCAGCTTCACCGCATGGTTTGGACCGGAACGGTCGACCTCACTGAAGATGGGGGCTCCGTCCTGACTGATAGCCACAGAGCATACATTTGTGCTCGTTTCGATGTTCAATATACAGCTCATTCTGAAACTTTTCGTGAAATATTTTGCAAAATTACTCAATTTCCAGAAATTATTTGTACTTTTGCAGAAAATTAACGTTATAATCATCTTATGATACAATCAATGACGGGTTACGGCAACGTTGTTGTAGCCTACAAGAACAAGAAAATTCATGTTGAGGTGAAGTCGCTCAACGGAAAGAATCTCGACATCACCACACGTATTGCGCCTGTCTATCGCGAGAAAGAAATGGAAATCCGGCAGATGCTCACCACTGCCTTGTTGCGGGGAAAGGTGGAGTTTGCCGTGTGGGTGGAGAAGGATGCCGCAGTGGATGCAACCCCCATCAATGCTTCGCTCGTGGAGTATTATCACCAGCAAATATGCGACATTTCGAAGCGGACGGGCATACCCGAACCCAACGACTGGTTCCTTCTGCTCACTCGGATGCCTGACGTATTGACGAAATCTGAGGTGGAAGTGCTTGCCGATGATGAATGGAATGAGGTGAAAAAAGCTATCCAGGCTGCCATCGACAATCTCGTGGATTTCCGTCGGCAGGAGGGTGAGGCGCTCATTGTGAAACTCAACCAGAACATCGATAACATCGGCCGTTTGCTGGCAAGTATCGAACCGTATGAGAAATCGCGGGTGGAAAAGATACGCCAGCGCCTCATGGAGAGTCTCAAGAGCATTCCAGAAGTGGAATACGACAAGAATCGCCTGGAGCAGGAGCTTATTTATTACATCGAGAAACTCGATATCAACGAGGAGAAACAACGACTGACCAACCATCTGAAATACTTCCGCGAGACGCTGGCAGAGCCCGCCGGACAGGGCAAGAAACTCGGTTTCATCGCCCAGGAGATGGGTCGCGAAATCAACACCACCGGTTCTAAGAGCAATCAGGCAGAGATGCAGAACATCGTGGTGAAGATGAAAGATGAGCTGGAGCAGATCAAGGAACAAGTGCTGAACATATTGTAATACCCCGACTATGAACAATTCTTGTAAGAACAAAGGCCCCCGCCGGGGGAAGTGCCTCGTCTTTTCCGCTCCCAGTGGCAGTGGGAAGAGCACCATCATCGGATGGCTCATGAAGGAGCATCCCGAACTAAACCTGAGCTTTTCCGTCAGTTGCACCAGCCGTGCTCCTCGTGGTACGGAGCAGAACGGTGTGGAGTATTTCTTCGTCACACCCGAGGAATTCCGCCAGCGCATAGAGCGCGATGAGTTCCTGGAATACGAAGAAGTCTACGAGAACCGATTCTACGGCACGCTCAAAAGTCAGGTGGAGCAGCAACGTCTGGCTGGGCAGAACGTCGTGTTCGACGTCGACGTGAAAGGTGGCGTGAACATCAAGAAGTATTATGCCGACGACTGCCTGAGCGTTTTCATTCAGCCACCCTCGATTGAAGAGCTGCGTCGCCGTTTGGAAGGACGTGCCACCGATGCGCCCGAAGTGATTGAACAGCGCTTGGCCAAAGCTGCCTACGAGCTGACTTTTGCCCCGCAGTTCGACCGCATTCTGGTGAACGACAACCTTGAAGTAGCCGAGCAGGAAGCACTGGCTATCGTGAAGGCGTTTCTGGGTTGTGAATAGGTGGAACGATATTAGCGCAAATAGCAAAGAGACAGATAGATGAAGATAGGATTATTCGGTGGGTCGTTCAATCCCATTCATTTTGGACATGTCCGGCTGGCGCGCCACTTGCTTGCGCAGGCCGGGTTGGATGAGGTGTGGTTTGTGGTCTCACCGCAGAATCCTTTGAAGCAACAACACGATCTGCTCGACGATGAAGTGCGTCTGGAAATGGTTGAGGCTGCTCTGCACCGTGAGAAAAACATGAGGGCTTCCGACGTGGAGTTCCGTCTGCCGAAACCTTCCTACACATGGAATACGCTGGAGATGTTGGGCAAGGAATGCCCTGAAGATGAGTTCGTCCTGTTCATCGGAGGCGACAACTGGGAGCGTTTCCACCTGTGGCATCGCGCCGAGGAGATACAGAAAAAGTTTAGCATTGTAGTATATCCACGAGCAGGCTCCACCATCGACCCGCAGAGTCTGCCACCCACCGTACACATCGTCCACACGCCACTCATCAACATTAGTAGCACTTTGGTCCGCGAACGCATACGAGAGGGTCGTTCCATCAGCCGTTTGGTGCCCAAACCCGTGGCCGACATCATCCGGGAACGCGGGCTCTATCTTTGAATAACCGCCCTGACCACGAACCAGGCGTGCATCAGTAGTGTCGTGGGCAATCCGTAGTGGTGACGCATCACATCGAACCTTTCCTTCAGCGACTCGCGATGATGGCGCGTGGTGGCTCCTTCCTCTAAATAGTCGGCCAGCACTTCGTCAGTATTCACCAGCGGCAGTTTCTTTTCCTCAGCTTTTTTCATCACCCGTATGCACCAGTCCACATCGGCCGAATAGCGATATTGCAGGTCGTAGGGTGTTTGTCGGGCAATGTCGGTGAGGGCATAGAAGGCCTGATGACATACGAGCATGCCGTTGCGAAACGAACGCCAGGTGAGCCTCTTTGGCGGGGTCAGCCGACGTCGGTGCAGGATGATTCCTTTGTCATCTACAATGTCGGTATCGCCGTAAATCACTCCTGGCAGTCGCTCGGTTGCCGTCGAGGAGGCTGTTTTTGCAACTTCTTCCAGCGTGTTGTCGGCATGGAAACTGTCGCCTGCGTTCATGAAGACAATGTAGTCGCCTGTGGCACGGGCAAGGCCTTTGTTCATCGCATCGTAAATGCCGCGGTCGGGTTCCGACAGTACCACTACTTCATGTCCGTTGCCGGCAGCGTCCGACCGTTGTTTATAGCTCGTGGCCAAAGCCAATGTCTTATCTTTCGATGCACCGTCTACAATCAGGTGCTCGACGCACGGATGTGTTTGGCGCAAAACGCTGTCGAGTGTCCATTGAAGCACATCCTCGGCATTATAGGTGATGGTGACAACGGTAATCTTTGTCATTGGTCGTATTCTTTTTATTTAGCTTCACTTGTATAAACTGCCAGGTAACGCTGGGCGACGCTCTCCTGTGAATACTCGCGTTGCACTTTTTCTATTGATTTCTCAGTCAGAAGCTTGCTGTCAGCCTCGTCAAGCACCCATCCGATGCCCCGTGCCAGGTCGGCACTGTCCATGAATTTTGCCACGTAGCCCGTATGCAGGTGGTCGATCATCTCCGGGATGCCGCCCACACGGAAACCCACGCAGGGCACGCCGCAGGCCATCGCTTCCATGATGGTGTTGGGGAGATTGTCTTCCAACGAGGGTGTGACAAATACGTCGGCGGCATTGTAGATATCGACAATGGTAGTCGGATTGCTCACATATCCTAAAGGAAGGGCTGGGAGGGCCAGCTGGGCGGCCACTTCCTCTGCTTGTCCGCCAAGGATGGCAATGCGTGTGTCGGTCTTCCAGTCGGGGTGCATGTCGGCCAACTTTTTGACGGCCTCCATCAGGTAGCGGATGCCTTTACGCTCATCGGTGACGCGCTGCGATACAAATAGGATGATGCGCCCGTCGAGTGGAAGACCAGCGCGTTGGCGGGCTTCCCGCTTGTCGACAGGCTTGAACAGGGTGGTGTCAATGGGGTTGGGGATGTTGGTGATGGTGTGTGCTTGCAGCAGAGCACTCTTGCGTGCCTCGCCGGCCAGCCATTTACTGCAGGCGACGAAGGTGATATGGCCGGCCTGCAGCATACGCTGCTTCCGTCGCCATACCTTGGCAGAGAGGTCGTTGGCAGAGCCGTCTCCCAGTAGCAGGGGGCAGCGGGCACACTTTTGGAAATAGCGTTCGCAGCCCCGGGCATAGTGACAGAGGGCTGTGGCAGGCCACAGGTCGTGCATGGTCCACACCACAGGCTTGCCGCTTTGCAGGATGCGGCGGATACTCCGGAGCGACAGCATACCCTGGTTCACCCAGTGCAGGTGTATCACGTCGGCCTCTTGGAAAGCCTTCAGGCGGGTGATGTCGGTTCCGGCATTGGCGATGTCGATTTGGAACAGGTTCTGTTTCCTGAAGCGGAGATGGAAAAAGATGCACAACCGCTCCCACAGGAAGTGCCAGCGGTGGAGCCAATAGCAGGGAAGGGCAGTGACATGCGGGTCGTTGGTCTGTCGTGTGCCCACCAGCATTTGTGCCTGAACGCCGTTGCGGTTCAGGGCCTCCATGAGGTGGTTGGCAGCCAGGGCGGCACCGCCTGTCCGCTCGCTCGTGCTAACAATCAATACGCGTACCATAATTATAATTATAGGGTTGTAGGGGCGTATGCCCGCGAACGTTCCGACATATTTCATGCAAAAGTAAGTAAAAAAAGCCAATATCGTATAGATCTTTGGAATTGTTAACATTAATCCTGCTGAAAAACGACATGCTAACAAGGCATCTCAAATGTATCAATTTGTTAGTTTAAATTCGCTGTTTTCGCACACACGTTCTTGATGTAGGTCAAGAAAAGCCCTGTTTATAAGCATTTTGTGGCAAAATGTTTGGTCGGTGTTGAAAAACGTCGTACCTTTGCACCGTCAAAAGGTTAATAGATTGTTTAGGTTAGTAGTAATAGATTTAGGTTTTTAGTTATTTACTTTAGGTAAATTTTTCATGATTGTTGAAGGATGATAATGGTGACCGTGAGGTTCCCATTTGATTCGAAAAGGATTTTTAGTTAAACATAGTCGATTGCGCTGCAGCTCGTAAGGGCTACAGCGCTTTCGCATTTTCTATGAAACGACTAAGATTATTCTGATGTCCGATGAATGAGAACGGTGGCGTAGGCGGCAATGCCCTCCTCTCGTCCTGTGAAGCCGAGGCGCTCCGTGGTGGTGGCCTTGATGGAAATCTGGTCCTCGTCGACGTCCATCACCTGTGCCAGACATGCTTTGATGGCTGGCACGTGAGGATTGATTTTTGGACGTTCGGCACAGACAGTAGCATCAATGTTCCCCAGTTCATAGCCAGCCTTGCGAAGCATGGCCATCACCTCTTTCAGGATGATCTTACTGTCCATGCCCTCGGTTGCGTCAGAAGTGTCAGGGAAATGGTAGCCGATGTCGCGCATATTGGCTGCTCCCAATAGGGCATCGGCGATGGCATGAATCAGCACATCGGCATCGCTGTGGCCGAGAAGTCCCAACGAATGCTCGATTCTTATACCTCCTAACCACAGTTCGCGGTCAGGAACCAGACGGTGAACGTCGAAGCCAAAGCCAGTGCGAAAACTCATATTTACCTTCTGCTAAACAGGTCTTTGATACCGTCCATGTCGAATGTCAGGGAGAAACGGAGTGTCTGGTCGAGGGGGTTACTCTTGGCAGTGGCCATCACATAACCTACGTCGAGCGCAAACACGCTCATGCGGAAACCGGCACCCAGGGTGAAGTATTTACGGTTACCCTTGTTTTCTGCCTCATGGTGATAACCGCCACGAATGGAGAACTGGTCGTGGTAGACATACTCTGCGCCGACGCTCCAGTTGATTTCCTGCAGCTCCTCGCTGAAACCGTTGGGGGCATCGCTGAAACTCTTGAAGATACCACTGATAGAGCTGACGTCATAATACTCGCGCTTACCACGTTCGATATAGTCTTCTGAACTCTCGCCCTCTTCCTGTACAGGGTAGGTGGGAACGAGCAGTTTGTTGGCATCGGCCGAGATACTGAAACGGTTGTACTCGTCGACGGGCACCATCAGCGATGCACCCAATCGCATGTTTGTCGGGATGAACTCACTCTCATTGCTGCCGCCGAAAGTGATTTTACTACCGATGTTCGAGATATTCAGACCGAGTCCCAACTGGCATTCACGAGAGCCGAGATTGAAGTAGTTGTTGTAGTAGCAGGCGATGTCGGCAGCGAAGGCACTGCCGGGGCTGGTGTCGTCGGTATAGTCGTAGGTCAGGTCGGAATAGATCCATCTCACACCTGCGGCTATGGAGAACTTCTCGCTGAGCATCAGCGAGTAGGCCAGGTCGAGCGACATCTCATAGGGGTTGATGGTCATCGCCTCGTCGCTCATGTCTGTAAACACTTCACCGAGCGAGAAGTAGCGCAGCGAGCCCGACACGGCACTGTAGTCGCCAATGCGGTAGTAGCCAGCCAGATAGGCCAGGTCCATGTCGCTCACCAACTGGCGCAGCCAAGGAGTGTAGTTCAGCGCCACGCCAGCACGGCTGATGCAGAACGGATATTTGGCGGGATTCCAATACTGCGAGTTCACGTCGGGGTCGGTGGCCACACCCACGTCGCCCATACCGGCGGCACGGGCATCGGGGGCGATGGTCTGCGAGGTGACCGATGCGTTCACAGGGTTGAACATATTCTTCTTGTCTTGCGCCTGTGTCTGGACAGAAACCAGAAAGGCTGCCAATGCGATGATTCCAATCTTTTTGTTCATTGCTTTTTATGAGATTTTCTAAGATTTTCTTGGATAATGGAGACTACTGGATGATGACGAGCTTCTTGGCTTTCGAGGCACGGCTACTGCCCTCGCTCCCCACCAGGATGCGGTAGAGGTAGACACCTGTTTGGAGCTTGGCTCCACTGTCGGTGGTGAGATCCCAGTTCAGGGTGTAGGTGCTGGTGGCCGAAGTGCCGGTCTCCGATTGCTTGTAGAGCAGTCGGCCGCTCATGTCGAAGATCTCGAGGTCGATGTCAAGGTCGCTGCCCGAGCGGTCGTGGGTAATGATGAAGGTGGTGGAGGTGCGTGCGGGGTTGTTGGTCACACTCACGTCGAGCAGTGTGGGCTGCAGGCCTTTCACCACGTTGAAGTTGAGAACCGCTGTGTTGGAGTTGTTCAGGATGTCCCAAGCACGGAATCGCAGCGTATGTTTCCCAGTCGAGAGCTGCGGAATGTTATAATGTGTCGACCCGGAAGTGTACGATCCGAAGTCGTAGATAAAGTTGCTGTTCAGGTTGTAGGTCATCGACATGCTGTTGTCGATAATCAGCTCCAGGTTATGACCAATGCCGTTGCCAGAAGTGTTGAGGCCATCCTTGTCGGTCACCTCTGCCACGAAGTAAGGTGTCTCGTTCACGTTGCCGCCGTCCACGAAGTCGCGGTTGTTGAGGTAGCAGTAGATCGACGGTCCGATAGAGTCGTTCACCACGTCTACCGATCCACCGATGATGAAGTCCTCGCAGGCACCGTTGGCACAGAGCGTCTTGTCGTTGTTGCAAGTGAAGATGTTGATCTTGCCTCGTTCGTCGGTGTAGTTGATGTCTTTCGGCATGGCAAAGATGATGGTGAACTCGCCGTCCTTGACCTGGTTGGTGCCGTTGAAGAGCACCTTCGTGCGGTCGTCATATTCGAAGGCGGTGTAGGTGCCATCGGGGTTTCTCGACATGGTCGACCTGTCGTTGAGTTTGCAAACAATATGCTCTTTGGCATCGCGCACCAGAGCCGTCACCGTGCCGTTGTAGTCGGTCAGCTTTGTGCCGTTATGCTCGATGTGTCCCTTGATGGTCACGATGCTGCCAGCCTTGATGCCGGGCAGTTGGTCACTCCCCACTGGTATGTCGTTGATGAAGTCCACCACGGCATCGGCTTCGGGAATGTTCAGGCGAACGGCAGGGTCGCCCAGAATCAGGTATTGCAGCTTGTTTTGCGAACTGTCACGAGTCTTATTTATTTGTGAGCCGTCGAGCAAAGCATCGCGATCGGTGTTGAGCAGGTAGTTCTTGGCCAGTCGCTGAGCCTCGCCCAGGGTGACGTGGCGTCCGTCCTGCTTGTCGAAGAGGAAGCGTATGAAAGCGCGGTTGATCAAGTCGTTTTGCGGAATGAACACGGTTCTGGACGAACCGAAGTAGGCGAAAGCACCACCTTTCTTGTTGAGCACCAACTGTTCGCCGATGTTGTCTGTTAGGCCGTCGAAGGGTGCCACGTCGCACGACGAGGTGATCCACAGCGGCAACCGAGTGTTGGAATAGTTCTTGACATCGTTCAGACTTATTACCAACTCGTGCGAGATCTGTTGCTCTGAGCCATGACCAATGTAGTTCATGATGAGTGCTCCATTCGACTGATACTCTCTCACCATTTTGTTCACCTCGGGATAAGACGAGCCTGTAGAGGTGGTGACGCGGTCGTAGGCATCCCAAAGCAAGGGCTTCACCACCATGCCAGGTTTGGCATCCTCCACGATCAGGCCTGCCTTGTAGGCGGTGTCCATGTGCTTGTTGTCGTTGCCGTCGTCGCCCATCATCACGACGATGTTCTCCCAATCGCCGGCATTCTGGTTCTCCACATAGCTGATGGTCTTGTCAACCATGACCTTGGCTTCTTCGGCTGTGCGTACCGGGAATCGGCCCACACCAATGTCAGGACGGTCGGAACTCTCCGGGTTTTCGCCCTCGTTGTCATCGAGACAGGCGAAATAGCCCTCGTTGTTATAGCTGTTGGCCTTGCTGACCGAGTTCTCACTCTCGAAACAGAGCAGCAGGTCATCAGCACTCAGGGTGCGGAGTTTTGGCAGTAACAAGCGGTTGTCCCAGACACCGTCACCGAAGAGCAGCAGGCTCTGGGGCATTTTGTCGTCGGTCTCAGCACGGTCGTAGAGCATCTTCAGGTAGCGGCGGTAGGCGTTCACGTCGGGTGTGCCGCTTGAGAACTCATTGAAGAGCTCGTCGGCAGGGACGATTTTCACGTTTAGCCCGTCGTGCTGCTCGTGGAAGGATTTCAGCCGTTCGGCCTGCGCGAGGAGTTTCTGCGAGGTGGGGATGATGATCACCATCTGGTAGTCGCGGTCCTGGTGCAAGTCCTGATTGGTGATGTTGTAGACATATTCCGGCACAGGGAACGATGTTCCCGTGAGTGGCTTGCACGGCCAAGGCGTGTTGAAGGTGGCGCAGATATAGTCGAGTCGGGCCACGCTTCCTGTCTCATTGTAGATGGTAATGGTGTTCACCTTCTGCAGGTTTCTCACGTTGAAATTCAGGTCGCGCGTCTCAGCTTTGTCGTAGGTGTTGGTTTTCTTTGTGGAATAAGTGGCTTCCTGCTCGCCGTTCAGCACGACCCGGCCAGAAGCCGAACCACCCAGACTGATTATCACACGGATGTTTCCCGTGGTATCGAACCCAGGAGTTTCGATAGTGTAGCTTTTCGACGAACCTGCGTTGATGGCTTCGTTGTAGAAAAGGTTGCGCCCACCTTCAAACCAGGCAAACTCTTCTTTCTCGATGAGAGAGTGATAGTCGTTGTTCGAGGGGTAGAAGGAGCTGACGAAAGCGGCACTATCTACCGTCAATGGTTCGGCGTCGCTTTCTGTGATGAAGTAGTAGCCGTAGTCGGAGCAGTAGTTACGCGTACGGGTCTTTACGGTCTTGCTGGTGTAGGAAACTGGACCATAGGCATAGAACAGACGTTTGCCGTCTACCGTGCATGTGGGCACTTCCATGAGGTCGTCGGTCTCCATCAGATAGTCGGGCGACAGTCTCTGGGGCTGCAGGTTGCCGCCGTAGCCGTAGATTTTTACCTTGCTCAGGCTGCTGAAGCCGGCTCGTTGCACCAGGGCTTCCGTCAGTTGGTGGACTCCCGACTCCGACACACGGATCTTCGCCCACTTGCCAGAGGCCAGCAGCGAGTGTTCGGCATAGCGACCTTCTTCTTCGCCGTCGGCGCGGGTCATGGCATGCCTCCGCCTGGGTGTTGTCGCTTTCGTAGCCTTCACATTGAGCATGAAACTCACTAGTTTCTGCATTTTCTCATCGCGGCAAACCAGTGGCGTGAAGCCGATGCAGAGCACACCGCGCTTGCGGTCGACGGTCATCATGGTTCTCACCTCCGGCAGTTCCGGCAGTTCGTCGGTGGTGATGGCTTTGTATCTGGCAATGTCGGCCTCATTCATGTCCATGAACTCCGGATACTCAATGCTGACGGTGTACACCGAGTCGGCATAGTTGTAGCCCACAGGCAGCACATAGCTGAAATAGGGGAGCAGCGTGTCGATCTTCACCTCCTCGGCCGTGAGGTTGAAGAAACGGCTCTGTGCCGTCGCCCATTGGCAACAGGCAAGGAGCGCGATGGCTGCGATTGTTCTGATTGTCTTCATTGCCATGATTCTTGTTGGTTGTCTATTTCACGTTGAACTCCAGCACCTTCTGGTCTTCGAGATAGCCCTCAAGGTGGTCGTCTGCGTGTATGGGTCCTACGCCGGCTGGCGTGCCTGTGTAGAGGATGTCGCCTGTCTTCAGCGTGAAGTAGCGACTGATGTAGCTGATGATTTCGTCCACACGATAGAGCATGTCGGCGGTACAGCCCTGTTGCACGGTCTGACCGTTGATGTCGAGGCGGAAGTGCAGCGCCTGAATGTCGGGCAAACGGTCTTTCTCCATCCACTCGCCCAAAGCTGCTGCACCATCGAAACCTTTGCTCAGGTCCCAAGGCAGCCCTTTGTCCTTCAGCCGTCGCTGCAACTCGCGTGCCGTGAAGTCGATGCCCACGGTCACTGCGTCGTAGTAGCGGTGAGCGAAACGCTCTGGGATGCTCTTGCCCAAACGGCAGATTCTCACCACCACCTCTGTCTCGTAGTCGATGCGGCCCAGGTCGTCGGGTGGGAAGAACGGCTTGCTGTTCTTCAGCAACGACGAGTCGGCTTTCAGGAATATCACGGGCGCCTCTGGTTTATATAACGCGCCATCCATCTCTTTATTGTGTTCGATGTAGTTTTTTCCTATGGCAAATATCTTCATATTATATTTTTTTAGGGGTTTGAAATAAACTTTTAGAAAAATAACTCACTTTATGCTTCTTAATGCCTACCCGCTGGCAGGCGATGCAAAGGTAAGCATTTTTTTGAAGATAGAGAAGGGAATACACTTTTTTTGTGTTTTTTGGGCTGCGCTCATCCGGTTCGAAAAATAGAGTAGCTAAATACAATTTGAACCCGTTCTTCCCCCCTCCCCTAACCCTCCCCTTTGTGAAAGGTGGGGAGTGTCTACGTGGTCCAACCTTTCAGGCATTTTATAGAGGAACCTGGGTAATGAAAAAACACCGCCCCACAAAGTGGAAACGGTGTTTTTTGCATTTATGAGCGCGGGAGCGGGAACCCCCACAGACGTTTAGTCGTAATTACTTCTTCACTTCACCACCACTTTTTTGCCGTTGGTGATGTAGAGGCCGCGCTGCAGACGGTTGGTCTGGATGCCCTGCAGGTTGTAGTAAACGGTTGCGGGCTGCTCGTTGTTCAGTTCGTCGATGCCGGTAGAGTCGCCACTGAGGTTCTTGGCCACGGCTGAAACCTTCTCGGCACCCTCTGTGAGGTCGAGCGTGAATGTCACGTTGTACTCGCCAGCACGCTTGATTTCAAGCAGTGCGTTGCCATCGGTTGTCTCAGGATCGCCATAGCTCAGTTCGAACGAGTGGTCGAAGCAGGCCTTGAAGGCATAAGTCTCAGCGTCGAGCTGAACATTCTCCTTGACGAGCGTCCAGGTGCCGTCGCTCTGCTCGGTCATGTCGTTGTCAGCGCAAGCTGCATCCCAGAAGGGGCCGAAGAGAGTGGTCTCTCCACTGTCGGCTCCTGCTACGCCACCGGCGATGGTCCATGTGTGATCGATAACAGCCGAACCCGTTTTCTCGGGAGTAGCACTCACGGCATGTGTCGTTGGGTTGAAAGTGAAGGTGACGTCGTACGTACCATCCTCAGGAATTGCGAACGAAGCGTTGCTCGAAGGATAGGCCTCTCCCCAGTCGTGGTTGGCAGCCACTTTATACTGGATGGTACCCTTACCGAGCTCAACAGCCTTCTTCACAAGCTTGAACGTGCCGTCGGACTGCTTAGTCATGTCGTTGTCAGCGTTTGCGGGATCCCATGAAGTGCCGAAGAGGGGTACAGAGCTACCAGCTACGGTCCAGGTCTTGGCATCAGGGTCTACGACATACTCACCCGTCTTCTTGGCGGTGGCACTCACATCCTGCCACTCTTCGTCGAATTCGAAAGTAACGGTGTACTCTGCTGTCTCTTCAACGGTCAGTACGGCATTGTCGGCGGGCCATGACTCTGCCCAAGAGTGGTTCTTCACTACCTTGTAGTTGTAGTCGCGACCAGCTTCCAGCTTACAACCTGTTACCACCAGCTGATAGATGCCTGTCTCAACTTCAGTCATGTCGTTTTCGGCATTCGTCTGATCCCAGCTGGCGCCGTTCACGATGTCGGAAACACCTGCTACGGTGTAAGTGTCCTGTGCGAATGTGCTGACGGTTCCCACCAGCATCATTGCGATAAGCGTAAAAATTTTTTTCATAAGCTAAACTATTTTAATGATTTGAATGATTTTGTCGTTGTTTGTAGAATCCACTCCACGCTTTGGCGCGCCTCAGCATGGAGTGGATGTTCTTCTCTTATTTTACGGCGTACTTGCGGCCGTTGATGATGTAGAGTCCCTTCATGGGCTTGCCGTTGATGCGGCGACCCTGGAGGTCATAGCATTTGCTGTTTGCAAACTTGCTGTTTTCAATCTGGCTGATAGTCGTGGGAGCTTCTGGCACGACGGCTTTCAGACCGTTTGGCGTGTAGTAGCCTCCGTTGACGAATTCGAAGTCGGCTGTCTGCGTGGTGGCGCTGTTGTTCTCCACATTGGCGAAGAGCAGTCCTGTAGGCTCTGTCTCGAAGATGTAAGTGTAAACGCCCTTGCCACGGTTGTCGCCAACACGCGTCATGGCGAGGTTGCCAGGCCACTCGATGGTGCTGACATTGCCTTCCTCGCCCCATGCCCATACGTAAGGCGAAGGATAGGCGGCTGTTGCCTCGAAATAGACATAGAGCTTTCCGGGCTGGTAGCGTGCGCAGTCGGGCAGCTGGAATTCCACGTAGTCGTCGGTGATGTCAGCATACTCACCACCGCCGTCGTACTCAAAGTAGCTGTCGGAGGTGATGCCTTCGATGTTCTCGGTCTGTGTCTCGCCGATGATGCCCTCTTCTGTTCCGTTGTTGAGGATAAGGCTGAGGCTCTCTGCGATGAGGGTCTTCACGTAGAAGGTCTCGCCGTTGATGGTTTCCGTCTCGGTCATCTTGTTTCCTGGCCACGGACCGTTGATGGGTGTGCCTAACTCATCCCAAGCGTAGAGGTAGGGTGCGCTGGCAGCACGGGTCTTCGGCTCCACCATCTTCACATAGATAGTGATGGTGTGGTCTTCCACATCGCCCATCTGGTAGCTGGCGTCCACCTTCTGGTAGCCGGAGGCACCATTGTAATAGTAGTATACTTCGCCGGTGACATCCGTGATGTCGGCTGTCTGTCCGCCGTTGCCGTTGTTGAAGATGATGTTGGCCACTGCCACATTGCCGAGTGTGGTGGTGAACCACTGAGTGCCGTTGGGCGTAGTGGTCACCTCGCTCATCTTCGTGCCGGGCCATGTACCGTTGATGGGATCGCCGTTCTCGTTCCAGGCATAGAGGTTGGGAGCCTCCTTGGCACATACATGCACGACAACCTTCTCGCCAGCGGGCTGGTAGTTCTTGTCGACAATCTCTACGCCAGTGTAGCCGTTGTAGGCGAAGTAGAGGTCAGTGCCGGTCAGGCCGAGGATATCGGGTGTCTTGCGCTCTTCGTCGCCCGACTTACCGTTGTTGAAGATGATGTTCATCTCGTCGGCATCGATGCTCTGCACGTACCACACGGTGCCGTTCTCGCCTGTCTCGGTCGAGGTCATCTGCGTACCGGGCCACTCGCCGTTGAGGGCTCCGCCTTCGTTCCAAGCATAGAGATAGGGTGCGCTGGGCGCATAGACATGTACCTTGATGGCCTCGGGCGGCAGTGGCTTGTAGAACTCGTTGTCGACAATCTCGTAGCCCGTCTTACCATTGTAGTAGAGATAGGTGGTCTCGTCGAGATCCTCGATGTTGGTGGTCTGCTGCGTGCCACTGCTCAGGATGATGTTGAGGGCTGTGGCATTGAAAGTCTTCACATACCACTCTGTGCCGTTGGGTGTGGTCTCCGTTTCGGTCATCTTTCCGCCCGGCCATTCACCGTTGAGCAGATCACCCTCGTTGTCCCAGGCATAGAGATAAGGCTCGCTGTGGGCGCAGACATAGAGCTTGTAGTCCTTCTTCGGCAGCTCGTCGTAGTTCAGGCCCTCTACGGTGACGTTTTCGCTCACGTAGTAGGCGAAGTTGCTGCCACTGGTGATGAGTTTGAAGCCAGTGGTGTCGTAGTTGCCCACGTTGCCGGCGGTCACCATGACGGTGCCCACCGTGCCCTGGGTCTTGATCACGTAGCCGCTGCCCACCGATGCCTGATAAATGATTTGGCTCTGGTTGGTCAGACCGGCGGCCTTACGGGCGAGAATCATGTTGCCGATGTCGCGGCTCCATTTCTTCCAGTGCTTCAGGAACACGCAGGGTGTGCCCGGCATGCCAAGGATGAAGGCCGTAGCGCCAAGCTGGTTGTTCAGACAGCGATTGTAGCTCTCGCGGTCGGAGTCGTGGTTGTCCACGAAGGTCACGATGTAGCGGTTGATGCTGGCATCGCCGGCCAGACCCTTGTCGCCCAGTGCACCATAGTCGCCAGAGCCGAAAGCTTTGTTGAGCTGGTACTTCAGGGGGAAGTCGAAAGCAGCCGATGTCTTGCCCGTGCTGTTGATCCACCAGGTGATGGCCTCCTTGCCGTCCCAGAACTCACCCACGCAGAACTGCGGCTTGCTGTATTCGTTGTACATCTTGGTGTACTCCGGGCCGTAGCCCTTCACCATGTCGAGGCGGAAGCCCACATAGCCAATCTTCTCCAAGAGGAACTTGCAGTAGGCCTTACAGTTCTCCTGCACGTTCGTACTCTTGTGATCGAGGTCGCGACCGCCAGAGAAGTCGTCGCCCGTGTCGTCGTTGGGACCCACCTCGATGCCTTTCGATGCGGTGTATCCGCCATCGTCGTTCTTAGTGACATCTCTCGAGGTCAGCTGGTAGGTCTGTCCGTCGAGCGTGTTTTTCTCAGAGGGGAAGTCAGCCCAGTCGGCTACGCCGTTGCGGTGGTTGATGACCAGGTCCATGATGATGCCCGTTCCCTTTTCCTTGAACGTCTTAATCATGTTGAGCAGCTCCTTGGGCTTTCCGAAGGCGCTATTGTGATTGTACCAATAGACGGGGTTGTAGCCCATGCTCTGCGACTGCTTGCAATAGCCAGAATTCGGTACCCATATCAGGTCGAAATACTTTGACAGCTCATCGGCCTGGCTGGTGAGGTTTGTCCACTTGGTGTCATCGTAGGAGTCCCACCAGAACCCCTGCAGCATGACGCCGCCGTAATTCTCAGGCCATCCCTGTGCCGATGCAGTGAGTGCCGACACGATGACCATTAATGTCATAAGGAATCTCTTAACCTTCATAAGCGTATCTTTTTTTGATGATTTGCACACCGAAAAGCCATGGCGGAAGGCGCGTAAGCACTGATGGGTGCGTTGCAAACACTATTTCCGTAATGGCACAATCACATTCTTTATGCAAATTTACGTATTATTCGTTTTCGTTGTTATCCTTTAGGATAATAATGTACAAAGAAAATTGCGTAATCGGTTGCATAAATGTATTTTTGGTATGATGACGGGTCTAAATCACAAGGGGCGTTGTCGCAGTTGTCCCTGTTGTTTTTAATGAATACAACGAAGATCGTATTTCAAAAAACAACAGGGACAAATCAGGCGTTTGGTGTTTCCAAAAAACTTGTATGGAGGATTATCTCACGACGTACTTTTTGCCGTTGACGATGTATAATCCCTTCTGGGTCAAGCTGTTGATACGGCGTCCCTGCAGGTCGTAGATGCGTACGCCGGCAGGCTTGCCATCAGCAAAGATGTCATCGATGCCCACTTGCACTTGCTCCACAAAGCCATCCTTCGTGTAGTAGCCGCCATTGAAGAACGGCAGGTCGGCTGTCTGCGGCGCACCGTTGCTGCTGAAGATGATGTGCGACGGTGGTGTGGTGAAAGTCCCGGTATAGGTCCATTTCCACACGGCGTTGCCATTGCTCGCCTTGCCCAACTCGTTGCAGGCCTGGCCGGGCCATGAACCGCCAGTGTAGTTCACATTGTTGTTGTTGGTGTCCCACGCCCAGCACTTGATGTCGCTCCATGACAGGGGTGACTCGAAGAAGGCGCAAATCTCACCTTCTCCCACCGTGCAGAAGTCGGGGATGATCACGGGATCCTTCTCGTCGGCATTCTTCACCACGTAGTTGCGAGTGATGACAGCGCTGACCTTTCCGTCGATGAGGAGGCCCACTTTCAGGGTGGTGGTGCCAAGCGGGATAAGGACGAATGCGCCATTCTCCACCTTCGTGTCAGCTGCCGTGGGCTCAGAACCGTCGAGCGTATAGACCAGCTTTGCACCCTCTGCAGCGGTGACAGCTGCCAGGCGCACCTCCATTTCGCCCGTTCTGTATGTGCCGGAAGCCTTGTCTACCCAAGCTGTGTTGAGCGAATTGGCCATATAGTAGCGGTAGTGACGGCCTTCGAGCACCTGTGTGTATTGCGATGCTTGCGGTACCCAGCCTTCGAGATTGCTGCCAACGACCACCACGAGGCGGTTTTCATCGCCCACCTTCACGGCAGTGGCGTAATAGTCCTTGCTGCTGCGCATGTTGGCGTAAGAACTGGTATTGACGATGCCAGCGGCACGACGCACGTCAGCCATCGAGGCTATCTCGTTGGAATATTTCAGCCAGTGCTTCATGAACACGCACGGTGTGCCTGGCATGGCCAGGAGATAGGCGTTGGCGGCCAGCGTGTCTTTCTCCAACGGACCGTTGGAAGAGCCGTCGGGACGCTTTTCCGTGTCGTGGTTCTCCACGAAGGTGATTGCCCATTGGCGGAAGCTACCGCTTTTGAAACTGGAACTGTTCAGCGGCATGTCGCCCCAGGGGTTCTTCTGCCCCAGCTTGGAATAGTCTCCGTTATTGAACGCATTGGCACACACGTACTTGAACTGGAAGTCGAAGGCCGCACTCTGTGGCACACCATCCACCTTGGTGCCATTGATCCAGTTGCTAATGGTCTCGGAGCTGTCCCAGCACTCGCCTACGGAGAACTGCGGTTTGGCTTCGCTGTTGTATTGGCCGGTGTAAGAAGCGGAGTAGCCTTTCACCATGTCGTAGCGGAATCCCGTATAGCCCAGGTCGTTGAGCAGGAAGTCGAGGTAGGCGCGTACGCAACGCTGCACATTCTCGCTCTTATGGTCGAGGTCGCGTATACCATTCCAGTCCTCTCCGGTGTCGTTGTTGGCGCTGACCTGATAGCCGTTCTCTTCGGCCCATTTCTTGGCTGCGCCGCCATCGTCGTTTCTGCAGATGTCGGTGGAGACCATCTCGTAGGTCTCGCCTTTGTAGGTCTCGCGGGGGAAGTCCACCCAGTTGGTGAGGTTCTTACGGTGGTTGATCACTACGTCTGCGATAGTGCCGATGCCTTTCTCCTTGAAGGTCTTGATCATGGAGCGCAGCTGGGCCTCGGTACCGAAAGCGCTGTTATAGTCGTTGAACCAGTAGAGGTCGTCGTAGCCCATCGACTTATAGCCGCAGTTGCCGCTCTGCGGAATCCAGACGAGGGAGAAAACGCGGGCCAAATCGTCGGCCTGACTCTCGAGGACTGCCCATTGGGCGTCGTCGAAGCCGTCCCAGTAGAAACCTTGCAGCATGATGCCGCTGTAGTCTTTCGGCCAACCCTGGGCCGACATGTTTGTGCTTACTGCCATCAGGAGCAGTGTGCAGATGATGATGTGTAGATAATGTTTCATAGGATCTGTTTATTTGTTTTTATGACTGCAAATTTAAACAAATAATCTGTTACGCCCAAAACTTTTAATAATATTTTATACAAAAGCGGGCCCGCAATGCCTGCGAACCCGCTTTTCTTGTATCATACTACCTATCTTTTATTGCTTGGTGACCACGGCGTGGTGGTTGCCAACGTAGGTAATGTAGAGCTTGATGTTGTAGGTGCCGGCCTCCACACTGAGGTTAGGACCATCCTGAACCAGATTGTCGAAGCTGCCGCCCCAGTTGATAGCCCAGTCGTTGTTGGCACGGAACTTGAACTCGCCGTCGAGGTCGGTAGTGGCCTCCCAGCAGCCTTCGTCCACGTTGTAGCTCATCTCCACATCGCCACCCCAGCTGTTGAAGCCGCCGATGATGCCGACAGAATAGATGTTCATGACTGAGTAGGTCATGGCCACGAGGTCTACGTCGATGCGATAGAAACCTGCATCCACGCCCGGCATGTTGGCACCGCCGTTGTCGGCAATCTTACCTTCGCCGTCGTTCTCCCAGTCGCCGTTCCAGTCATCCTTGTTGGGCTTGAACTTAAACTCGCCATCGAGCCAATAGAATCCCTGGTACTTGCCGTCGCCATTAGCGCAGAAGAGGGCGTGCGGGGTGCCCCAGCCACTCTCGTTACCAATCTCATAGATGAACTCGGCAAACTCAGGAGCCACGGGGATGACGGAGAGGACGAACGGTGATGCTTCCAAACTGATAGCTGCCGTACCTGTCTGTCCTTTCACTTTCACATTGGCAGAAACCAGTGCGTTGAATGAACGCTCCACGGCTTCCTTGTTGAACATGCCGTTGACGGCATTCTGAAGATCCTCCACCTTGACGTTGCCGTCGGCATCGGCGGTCAGATTCCAGTCGGCATACTTAGCCTCCATGGTGTTGGTGCCGGTATCGGTGAGCTTCACGTTGTAGGAGTCTACCGTCATTCCTGCAGGCAGTGCGGCAGAGAAGAGCTTCACGGTCTCGCCTTCAATGGTTGCAAGGTCGATAGCTGCGGAATGCTGTGAGGCAACCGCCAACTCAACTCCTAACGGTGTCACCTCTTGGTTGGTCTGTGGCTCTGCCCAATCCTTGTAGTCATCTGTGCAAGCAGCAAACAGGGCAAGGGCGGCCATTCCGAATAATATTTTCTTAAACATCATAATGATTTATGTTTACGGATTTACTATTTATTATGATTTCTATTCCCTGATGCCCGCCGTCGCAAGGGCGGCGGGCTTTTGGGCATTTGATTTACTTGATAACAGCGTGCAGGCCATCCTGTGCGGGACGCTCGATGAACAGCTGGATGGTGTGCTCACCAGCCGTAGCCGTGAGGTTCGGGCCATCCTGCTCAAGGGCATCGAGTGATCCACCGAAGTTGACTGCCCAGTCGGCATCGCGACGGAACTTCCACTCGGTATCGGTATCGAAGTTGATGGTCACGCTGAGGCAGTGGTTGCCTTCGTCGTAGGTCATCACCTCGTCGCCACCCCAACTGTTGAAGCCGCCGATGACAGACCATGTAACAGGCGTTGCGTCAATGCTCTTGTTGGCAATGTCGACCGTGAAGTAGTACATGCCCGGATCGCCGGTGAAGTTGATGTTACCACCGCCACCGTCGCCGCAGTCGATGTTGCCGCTCACGGTAGTGAAGTTGCCGTTGTTGTACTCAGCCGTCCAGTCACCGACAGGTGTGAACTTGAACTCGCCGTTCATGTAAGCATAGCCAGTGTAGACCTCGCCGTCCTTCGACACCAAGATCGGGCAAACGCCGTGGTTCCAGCCGTTACCGTTGCCCGGGATCCAGAGGTAAGCCTCCTTGGCAGGTACAGCCATCACGTCGATCCACTCTGAGGGGAGCAGTTTCATCTTCACCACATTGCTCACTGCAAGCAACTTTGTGCTGTTGTCGCCCTTGGTCATGATGCCCAGCACACGCACATAAAGGTCGGAAGCGGGCAGGGGAGCGTCCTTGTCGTAGAGGTAGAGCTTATTGAGAGCCTCATTCAACTCGTCGGCAGGCAGTTCACCTTGGCAGTTGGCGTAGGTCGTGACCAGCTGGATGTAGTCGTAGCCTGAAGGAGTGCCTGTGTAGTTGCCTTCTTCATCAGTCACTTCGGCCAGTGCGGCATCGAAAGTCTTGGTGAAGTTGCCGTCCTTCGACACCTGGACAGCGTAAGAAAGACCCATGCTGCTCTCTTGACCTATAGGAGCATTCTCGGCTGTCAGCTGGGGCTGCGACCAGGTGATGGTCACACCCTCTGTGGCCGCCAAAGCGACTGTCTGCTGCGAGAATTCCGGAGTGTTCAGCTTGAAGGACACGGGCGTCCCATTGTCGATGAGAACAGGATTGGAGTCGATGTCCTTGTCACATGATATGAGTGCAAACGAGCTGGCAAGCAGCAACGTTGCGAAAGAAAATATCTTTTTCATACGATTATTGTTTGTTCTATTCGTTATTCTATTAATAGCCGGGGTTCTGCTTCAGGTTCGGGTTGGCATTGATGTCCTCGGCGGGGATGGCATAGAGACAGCGCGTAGCTGCGAAAGGAGCACCGTTCTGGGCACCACCTTTCCAGTCCCACATATAGTCGCTCGTATGATAGAGTCCGAAACGGATAAGGTCTGTGCGACGGAATCCTTCGAAGTAGAGTTCGCGCGAACGCTCGTCAAGAATCTGACGTACTGTGTAGCTGTTCTCCTTCGTGGCATGGGCACGATCGCGAAGGGCGTTGATATAACGGGTACCCTTGTCGGCTTGCGTCACATTGTTGTGCTGACGGGCATCGGCCTCTGCGGCAATGAGGTAAGCCTCGGCAGAACGCATCAGGAAGAAGTCGGTGTCGACGAACTTGTTGTTGTGAGGCGTAGCACCTGTAGAGTAAGCGTTGCGGAACTTTGCCACAGAGTAACCAGAAGTGAACTCACCCGGTGTGCTTACCACCTTCTCGCGGCTAATGCCGAAGAAGAGGGCGCGGTCGTCGCCTGCAGAAGCCACCATGTCGGCGGTTCCCACCTCAGGAGCATCGTTGCCGGGGAAGAACTTGGCAAGCAACTGGCTGCGGGCACGGTTACCAGCCCAGCAGTTGGTCAGGTCGATACCGAAGTTGCTCTGAGTGTCCATGTCATCCTTCCAGCAAGAACTAATCACATACATCGAAGTACCGTAGGAGGTGGTGGTGACACCATCCTGCAACAGCGGCAGAATGGCCTCGATGGAAGCACCGCTCTCGCCATTGTCGCCCATGAAGAGCATCTGGTAGGCGCTCCACTGTCCTGAACCGTTGGTCCAAAGCTTGTGCGGACCGTTGATGACCTTCTCGGCATACTCCAGAGCCTCAGCCCAGCGGGCTGTACCCGTGTAAACCTCAGCATTCAGGTACATACGGGCCAACAGCAGATTGGCGGCATCCTGGTCGGCGCGGCCGTAGCCAGAATCACTGCTCTTGCGGGCTGCGGGAGCCAGCAGCTGGTCCTTGACGGCCAGCAGTTCTTCCTCAATCCACTTGAAGAGGTCGGCACGCTGGATTTGTTCGGGCGGAGTGGCCATCAGCTGAGTGGCGAAGGGCACATTGCCGAAGCAGTCCATCAGGAAATAATAGTACATGGCACGAAGGAAACGCACCTCAGCCTCGCGGGTAGCATCCACACCGGCGCAAACGTCGAGATAGTGGTTGCAGTAGGCAATACTGGCATACAGGCGGTTGTAGAAACCTTCCACCATGGGGTGAGAAGCATCGTAGGTATTGAAGTTGAACTCGGGGATACCCGGGTCACCCCAAGCGCAAATGGCCTCGTCGGTGGTCAACTCATTAAGATTCCACATCTGACGCACGAAACCTGTGGTACCACCATCCAGGCGGTCGATGTCGCAGTCGCCGTCAGCTCCCGTGTTACCTGCCAAAGCCATCGTGGCATAGCACTTGGAGTAGAGAGCAGCTTCGTCGGGAACCATCACCGAGTTGGGGTCGATAGGCGTTACATCCAGATAGTCGCAGGAAGAAAGCCCTACGGCAAGCAGCATGGCTGCTGCAGGAGCAATTTGCTTGATATATTTGAAATTCATAGTTGTATTCCTTATTAATTGATTAGAAGTTAAGGTTCAGACCCAGCAACAGGGTGAACGGGCGCGGATAGATGTTGTTGTCGATACCACCGCTCACCTCAGGATCGAGACCCTCGTAGTTGGTGATGGTGAACACGTTGGTGGCAGAAGCATACACACGACCAGAGATGCTCTTGTTGAAGAGCTTGTCGAACGAATAGCCCAACGTGATGTTGTCGCACTTCAGGAACGAAGCGTTGCGAACATAGTAGTCAGACAGACAGCACTTGTTGTCGTAGGTGCTCCACATGTTCTCGAGAATCATGGGGATGGTGTTCTGCAAGTAGTTGAACGAAGAGTCGAAACGCTTCTCTGTGTTTTGCACACCAGCACCCTTGTCCCAGAACACGTAGTTGTCGAAGCTGGCACGCAGACCGAAGCCGAGGTCCCAGTTCTTATACTGTACGCGAGAGCTCAGACCAGCCAGATAGGGAGCTGCCGGGCTCTTGTAGAAGTAGCGGTCAGCATCGGAGATGGTGCCGTCGGCGTTGCGGTCGACAAACATTCCCTCGATAGGTTTGCCATCCTTGTCGTAGACCTGCTGGAATACGTAGAACGAGAATGAAGGATGATCAACGGAGTGAGCCTGACACTGGTTACCTGTACCCGAGGAGATACCACCCGTCATCACGATCGACGACTCACCGGTGAGTTCTGTGATCTCGTTCTTGTTGTAAGTGAAGTTGGCTGTGATCTCCCACTGCCAGTCGTTCGTGACGATAGGACGAACGGTGACAGAAGCCTCGATACCCTGGTTCTCCAACGAACCGATGTTCGAAGTCACCTGGTTACGGAAGTTAGAACCTGCGCTGACCGATGCTGTGTTGATCAGGTCGGTAGTCTTGCGGAAGTAGTAGTCCAAGCTACCGCTGAAGCGGTTGTTGAACATGCTCCAGTCCAAACCGACGTTGGTTGTCGTGGTGGTCTCCCACTTCAGATCCTTGTTGTAAGCATCCGGACGATAAAGCAAACCGGTGGGGTTCACATCGTTGATGGGATAGCGTCCGTTGACGTTGGTCTCGTTGACATTGTAGGTGGCAAAGTATACATAGTTGCCGATTCCGTCCTGCTGACCAGTCTTACCCCAACCGAGACGAACCTTCAGGTCGTCGAGCCAATTGGCGTTCTTGATGAGTTCGCTGGCGCGGAAACCGAGGGCCACTGAGGGGAAGTAACCCCAGCGCACATCCTTGTGGAAACGCGACGAACCGTCGATACGCATCGTGGCAGTGAGCATCAGCATATCCCATGCTGAGTAGTTGAGACGTCCATAGTACGACTGCAGCTTGTTCTCGCCTTTCCAGACGCCCTGGCCGTAGCTGTGGAAGTCAGTTGACTTCATGGCTGCAATCTGGTCGGCTGTCTTGCCTTTCACAGAATAGGTGTCGTAGTAGAGGCTGTTGCCCCAGAACTTGGTCTTCGACATTTCGTAACCAGCCATGATGTCGAAATGCTGTGTCTCAGTGAAGTCCTTGTAATACTGGGCATAGGCAGTACCTACGAGGTTGTACTTGTTTTCCTTGGTGAAACCAGTATTACCCCAGCGGAAGGCCGTAGGTCCCCACTCAGCCATGTCAGTGGTCTGCTTACCATTGGCCCAGTCGCCACTCAGGTTGACGTGCAGACGCAGGTCTTCGAAACCATGGATCTGATAGTCGGCCTCGATGTTGGCCATGTAGTCGAACGAGTTGGCGCGGTCGTCTTTCTCCTCAAGGTTAGAGACGGGGTTGGCCACGGCCTTGTCGTTGAACACAGTGCCGTAAGTGTCGTCGGGTGTTGTCCACTGCCAGAATCCGTGGTAGGGCTGGTACATGGCATCGTTCGAATAGACACGCTGTGTCGGGTCGATACGGGTGGCATTGCCGATGGCATCGCCGTTGGCATAGTTGGTGTGGGCATACATGAACTTACCGTTGATGTTCAGCTTCAGGTGATCCTCGAAGAATGACGGGTTCACATTGGCACTCAATGTGTAACGGTTGTACTTAGATGTCTTCAGGATACCGTTCTGATCGGTGAAGCCCATGCTCACACGGTAAGGCATGTTGGCCAGACCGCCGGCTACAGTCACGTTGTGGTCTGTAGAGATAGCGGTGCGGTAGATTTCCTTCTGCCAGTCGGTGTTGGCATCGCCCAGGAAGGCAGCAGCGGCCGAGTTAGGACCGTAGTAGCTGTTCACGAAGTTGCGATACTCCGTTGCATTGAGCAAGTCGAGCGACTTCTGGCGCATCGAAACCGACACGTTGCCGTTGTAGCTCACCTGCGGAGCCATGTTCTTGCGGCCTTTCTTCGTGGTGATGATGATGACACCGTTTGAACCGCGGCTACCATAAATAGCGGTGGCGGAGGCGTCTTTCAGTACGGTGAACGACTCGATGTCCTGCGGGTTGACCATAGCCAGTGCATTGGGCGCACCCTTAATGCCTTGGTTGTCCATTGCCAGACCGTCGATCACGATCAGCGGGTCGTTAGAAGCATTCAGCGACGAACCACCACGGATACGAATGGTTGCGCCACCACCAGGAGTACCACCGCCGTTGGTGACATTCACACCGGCGATCTTACCCTGAATCATGTCCTGGGCACTCACCTGCAGACCGTGGTTCTTCTCATCAGGCTTGATGGCTGTGACAGAACCTGTCAGGTCGCTCTTCTTGGCCACACCGTAACCGATGACCACAACGTTCTCGAGCATCTGGGAGTCGTCCTGCAGCACAATCTCCACATTGGGAGCAGCAGCCACAGTGGCATCCTGATAACCCACGAAGGTGACGGTAATCATGTCGCCGGCATTTGCCTTAATCGTAAAATTACCGTCGAAGTCGGTCACCGTTCCGCCTTCTTGGCCCGCAACGCGAACCGTGGCGCCGATGACGTCTTCGCCGGTAGCATCTTTCACATGGCCGTTGACAGTAATCTGCTGTGCAAAGGCCCCTAATGATAGGATCAGCCCACAAAAGAGGGCAAGAATCCGCTTGGGGATTCTGATGTTTACCTGCTTCATCATGTTACATGTTTTTAAAGTTAATGTTATTAATAAAACCAAATTTCAAGCAGTAAATAGTAGCTATGATAGCTTGTATTATAGTGCAAAAGTAAAGAAAAATCCAATAGCGCGTATAAATATGTAGGATAAAAATCTTGTTTGAATGGCGCAAACGTTTGCATTAAAAATTGCCTAATAATATAAAAGAACACGAAAAAACTGATGCAAAAAATCATTATCTTTGCATTGTAAAGCAGAGTAATTGGACAATCTGTTTCATTTTTCTGTGTTGTTGCACATGTTTTGCACAGTATTTGCACGGATATAATCTACGAATGCCTATGAACGAACGTGGTGTCATCACAATGAAAGACATTGCCAGAGAGTTGGGAGTCTCTGTGGCAACCGTGTCGCGGGCGTTGAAAGACAGTCCACGCATCAGCCAGCAGAAGCGCGAGAAGATTCAGGCCTATGCTGAGGAGCATCATTTCTATCCGAATGTGATAGCTGAGACTTTGCGTAACAGCCGTGTTGCCCTACCGAAAATCATTGGTGTCATCGTGCCTCAGATAGCCCACTATTACTTCTCTACCATCTTGGCAGGAATCGAAGAGCAGTCGCGGGTGCGTGGCTACCGCATTATGGTGGCTCAGAGCAACGAGCAGTACGAGCGCGAAAAACGCATCTGTGAGTCGTTCTTGGAACACCGCGTTTGTGGCGTCATCGTTTCCTTGGCGAAAGACACAACGAGATACGAGCACTTCCAGCGCCTTGTGGACAACCATCTTCCTGTGGTGTTTTATGATCGCATCTGCACAGGTGTGAACACGAATCGTGTTGTGGTCGACGATTACATGGGAGCCTACACCGCTGTTTCTCACCTGATCGATACGGGGTGTCGTCGCATTGCTTTTTTCAGTTCTTCGATGAGTCTGGAGATTTCCAAAAACCGTTACAATGGCTACCGCGATGCCATTCTTAAGCGTGGATTGAATGTGGACGACAGCTTGCATTATATCTGCGACGAACGGAGCGAGGCAGAGATGATAACGCCGAAAATCCTGAACAGCCCGAATCGCCCGGATGCCTTTTTTGCCATCAACGACGATACGGCCATTGGCATTCTCTATTCGGCCAAGCGTATGGGGTTCCGCGTCCCTCAAGACATCAGCATTTGCGGCTTCACCAATGGCGAGCGAGCCATTGCCTGTGACCCGCAGCTTACTACCGTGGAGCAGCGTGGCCACATGGTGGGTGAGGAGGCCGTCGACATACTCGTAGACCATGTGGAGGGTATTACCCCGCCCGACAAGGTGGTGAAGCGTGTGGTGCGCACTCGTCTCATCGTCCGCGGTACAACGAGGTGATTCGATAATAAAATAAAAAGGACAACTCAAAAATAAATAAGATTGATATAGAACATTGTGGTCTGAAAGCATTAATAACGTTCTAATAGTTTGACAATTATGAATTATGAATTAAAAACAAAGCCGAATCTGTCGTTTTGGCAGTTGTGGAACCTGTCGTTCGGGTTCTTTGGCGTGCAGATTGCCTATGCTCTGCAGAGTGCAAACATCTCGCGCATTTTCCGCACCCTTGGTGCCGACCCTCACAACCTGAGTTTCTTCTGGATTCTTCCCCCGTTGATGGGCATCTTGGTGCAACCCATCGTGGGTACTTGTAGTGACAAGACTTGGACTCGCTGGGGTCGGCGCATACCTTATCTATTTATAGGTGCAGCCGTAGCCGTGGCCGTGATGTGCCTCTTGCCCAATTCCGGGTCATTGGGATTGGCCGTGTCGGCCGTGATGATTTTCGGACTGCTCATGCTCATGCTCCTCGATACCAGCATCAACATGGCCATGCAGCCGTTCAAAATGCTTGTCGGCGATATGGTGAACGAAGAGCAGAAGGCCAAGGCCTACAGCATCCAGTCGTTCTTGTGTAATGCCGGTAGCGTGGTGGGCTTCCTTTTCCCCTTCGTGTTCACATGGATTGGTCTGAAGAACACGGCTCCGGAAGGCGTCGTGCCGCCCTCAGTGGTATGGTCGTTCTACATTGGTGCCTTGATTCTCATCCTCTGTGTCATTTACACTACCGTGAAGGTGAAGGAGTGGGATCCGCAGGAGTATCGCGCCTACAATCCCGTGAGCGAGGAGAAGGAGGATAAGGCCAACTGGTTTGTGCTGCTGAAGAATGCGCCCTCTACTTTCTGGAAAGTTGGACTCGTGCAGTTCTTCTGCTGGGCTGCATTCCTTTACATGTGGACCTACGTCACCGATGCCGTTTCCGAAACCGTATGGGGAACGACGGATGCCGCTACTGAGGCTTACCAGAAAGCCGGTAACTGGACAGGTGTGCTTTACGCCATCCAGGCCATGGGCAGTGTGTGCTGGGCTATGTTGCTGCCGCGTTTCAAAAACACGAAGCTGGCCTACGCCATCAGTCTTCTCATTGGTGGTATCGGCTTCGCGCTGATTCCCTTCTGCCCCAACCAGTACCTGCAGATTGTTCCCTTCCTGCTCATCGGTTGTGCGTGGGCTGCCATGCTTGCCATGCCGTTCACCTTTGTGACTAACGCCCTGCAGGGTTACGGCCACATGGGTGCTTACCTGGGATTGTTCAATGGCACCATCTGCCTGCCGCAGATCATTGCCGCTGTCTGTGGTGGCACCATTTTCACCATCGTGGGTGGTCACCAGAGCACGATGATGATTGTGTCGGGTGTGCTTCTTGCCATCGGCGCCTGCTGCGTCACCGCCATCAAGACCCGCCGATAAGCGCTTTCCATCAATTTAAAATAAAGCGCCGCCTGGTTCTTCTATAGAATGCCAGGCGGCGCTTTATATTTATAAAACGTTTGTGAATAAAGGGCTCAGAATTCAAGGATGAGCGTTTCGCGCGGTGTGAGGATGACGTCGCTCGAGAGGTCAATGGTGCGGCCTGTGATGACGTCGGCTGCGGTCTTCGTGCTGCCGATGAGCTCCTCGTAGCGTTTCACCTCCATCGTCGCGGGCTTGGATGTGCCGTTGAGAATGGTCATCACGGTGCGTCCGTTCAGTCGGCGTGCGATGACATAGATGCCGTTGTGGGGGATGAACTGCGTCATACGACCCTTTGTAATGACCTCGTTGCCTTGGCGCCAGTGGAGCAGGCGCGAAGTGAAGTTGAACATGTCGTTCTCCGCTTGGGTGCGTCCTTCAGCGGTAAAGGCACTGCGTGCATCGCCTGGGAATCCGCCAGGGAAGTCCTTGCGCACGTTGCCGTCAGTCCTATGCTTTGTACCGTTCATCATGATCTCCGTGCCGTAGTAGAGCTGCGGGATGCGCGGAATGGTGAGCAGCAGGGCCAGACCCTGCTTCAGGGCCAATGCGTCTTGTCCGTCCTCGAGGAAACGGTTGGTGTCATGGTTGTCGAGGAAGGCCATCACGCTGTTCGGGTTCTCGTACAGGTAGTCATAGACGAACGAAATGTACAGGCGATTGTAGCCGCGCCACCAATTGTCTGTCTCCTCGTGTTTGGCGCTGTCGAGACTCTCCTGGAAGGAGAAGTCCATCACGGTCTTGAGGTAGGAGTTCTTCGAAGGAACTTGGTTGCGGCAGTGCGAGGGTGCGAGGTCACCTTCTGTCTCCGGACATTTCTCGCACTCACGTACCTTCGCACCATCGCACCCTTGAGAATTGCACTTAGGAACCAATCGTGAGTCTTTTTGCCACGTAGCAGTATAGGCGGGTTGAGTGACCCATGTCTCACCCACAACGTTGAAGTTGGGGTATTCCTCGTCGAGGGTCTTCATCCAGCGGGCCATGCCGTCGGCGAAGGCATAAGGATAGGTGTCCATGCGGATGCCGTCGATGCCGATGGTTTCAATCCACCAGATAGAGTTCTGTATAAGATAGGTCATGACGTGCGTGTTGCGCTGGTTGAGGTCAGGCATGGTGCTGACAAACCATCCTTCCACCGTCTCGCGGCGGTCCACCTCGCTGGCGTAGGGGTCGAGCACAGGAGTCAGTTTGTAGCTTGTCTGTAGGAACGAGGTGTTGCGCGAGTCGCTGGTGCCTCCTGACTCTTTCAGCCAGTCGTGCAGGTTGAACCAGTCGTTCGAAGGCATGTCAGCCACCCACGGATGCTCGAAGCCGCAGTGGTTGAAGATCATGTCCATCACGATTTTCAGTCCTTTCTGATGTGCTTCGTCGGTGAGCTGGCGGTATTCCTCATTGGTGCCGAAGCGTGGGTCTACGCGGTAATAGTCGGTAGTGGCATAGCCATGATAGGTGGAAAAATCGAACTGGTCGGGCGAATCGTTCTCCAGGACGGGCGTAAACCACAATGCCGTCACGCCAAGGTCGTTGAAGTAGTCGAGGTGCTGGCGAAGTCCTTCCAGGTCGCCGCCGTGGCGAAGCGAAGGCTTGCTGCGGTCGACTGTGTAGTGGCGCATTCCCTTGATGGGCGCTTTCGTGTATTTGCCTGACGAGGCGAAACGGTCGGGCATGAGCATGTAAAGCACATCCTCGTTGGTGAACCCCATGCGTTCCTCGCCACTCATCTCCCGCTCGCGGAGCAGATATTTCACGGCTTTCTTTTGCTTGCCGATGGTGAAGTTGAGGGTCATCTCACCTGGCTGTGCGTCTTTCAGGTTCATGTAGACGAGCAGGTAGTTGGGCGAATCGAGTCTCACAAGACTGTCGATGACAGCGCCAGGATAGCTGGTCGACACATCGGCTTCTCGAATACCGTTGCCATACACCATGAGCTGTACTGATGGATTCTTGAGACCTACATACCAGTCAGTAGGGTCGATGCGTGTGATGTTCACTTTATTGGCGGCATTCAGCGTACATGAAGTTGCCGCTAAAAGGGCGAAAAGAAATAGGATTTTCTTCATAAAGGTTGGTGGTTTTAGAAGTTTGCGAAGCAAAGATATTGATTTTTGCGAGAATATAGGATATGTCATCATGCAATTTACTCGCATTTTTTGTACAAACGATTGCATGGTACAACCAAAACACTCCATGTTCGCGATTTTCTCCGCTTTATTGACTAAAACAGTAATAAAAATTGGCAGTTTCATTTTTTATTTGTACTTTTGCACCGTTTTTCAGGAAAAGACTTTATGCCAAAGAAAGAAATATTGATATTGTTATGGGGTGTGCTCTTGCTGACAAGCTGTTTCAAGGAAGAGCCACTGAATGCAGAATGCGATATCCTGGAAGCCCGCGTCAGTGTAGGGAATGCCGATGAGGTGTTCTTCCACGCGAGCGACTCGTTGGTGCGTGTGAATTCCGAGGACAACCATATCGTGTTCACGGTCCGGCGTACTGCCGACCTCACCCGTATGTCGCCCTGTTTCACGATTACCGAAGGGGCCACCATCGTGCCGGAGAGTGGTTCTACCCACGATTTCAGCCAAGGTCCCGTGACCTATACCGTCACTTCGCAGGACCGTCAATGGCAGCGGCAGTATCAGGTGGGGTTCCAACCCATCTCGGTGAGTGTGACCGATACGGTGAAATATGACTTCGAGCACTATCAGCTGGACGCCAACTACCAAAAGTTCTACGTGTGGTATGAGGAGGGCGACGAGGGACCGGAGATGATTTGGGCCAGCGGCAACGGCGGCTTCTTCATCGCCAATCAGAGCAAAGGTGCAAACGATTACCCCACCATCCCTGACGTCAATGGCCTCGACGGTCAATGCCTGAAGCTGACAACCCTCGACACGGGACCTTTGGGACGCAGCACCGGGCGCCCGATTGCTGCAGGGAACATGTTCCTCGGCTCACTCAACACCGCCATTGTGCTGCGCGATGCCCTTCACGCTACGGAGATGGGTGTGCCGTTCACCCAAGAACCGACCTTGCTTACTGGTTATTACAAATACCAGCCCGGGCCGGAATATAAGAACAAGGCTCAGCAAATCGTGGAGAACCGTACCGACAGTGCCGACATCTACTCGGTGCTTTACCGCAACCATGATGAGAATGGACAGCCTGTGGTGCTTTATGGCGACAACGTGCTCACCAGCGAACTCATCGTGCGCAAGGCGCGCATCGACGTGGTGAAGACCACCAGCGATTGGTGCTATTTCGAGATACCTTACGAGCGTCTGGGCGACATCGACGAGCAGCTGTTGCGCGAACGGGGCTACAACCTGGCGCTGGTCTTTGCCGCCAGCCGCAATGGCGATATGTTTGAAGGAGCCATCGGATCAACATTATATATAGATAAGGTAAGAATCATTTGCACACACGATGAATAGCAGAAGAATTGTTTTCTCCCTCTTAGCCATGTTGCTCGCCGTGAGCAGCAGCGCCATCCGTCCTGCCGACAGCCTGCGCGTAGCAGTCAGGGCTGGCTATAGCTTAGGAGCATCCACGCCCACAAGCATCCCCGCCTCGATACGCAAATTGAACAGTTTCGCACTGACTCCCAATTTCCTCGTAGGCGTGGACCTGTACTACCCGTTGTCTGGACAATGGGGTTTGCAGACAGGCTTACATTTTGAGAACAAAGGCATGAACGTAGCCGTCACCACAAAGGGCTATCACATGGCGATGGTGAAGGGTGGGGAAGAACTCGAAGGACTGTACACGGGTCGTGTGGAGCAGAAGACGAAGTCGTGGATGCTGACCATCCCTTTGATGGGTACCTACGATGTGGCCAAACGTTGGCGGCTGCATGCAGGTCCCTATCTGTCGGTGCTGACAGCGAGACGATTCTCAGGCAATGTTGCCGATGGCTATCTGCGTAAAGACACACCGACTGGACAAAAGATAGAAATGGGACATGCGATGGAGGAACGAGCCACCTATGACTTCAGCGAGCACATGCGCCGTTGCCAGATGGGGCTGGATTTGGGGACCGACTATCACATCGCCCGTCGGTTGGATCTTTCTGCCGACCTTTCGTGGGGACTGACAGGACTGATGCACAGCTCGTTCAAGACCGTAGAGCAGACCCTCTATCCCATCTACGGCACACTTTCCCTTGCATATCAAATCAAGTGACATGAACATAAAACATTAAAATAAAGAATAAGGCATCATGAAAAAAATTCTATCTCTTCTGATGATGATCACCGTTGCACTGACGGTGAAAGCAACCGACTACACCGACCGCATCCTGGTGCTGGTCAATGGAGTGGGAACCGAACAAACAGCCACCATCACCGTCACCGAACACGAGGGAGTCTACGACCTCAACCTGAAGAACTTCGTGCTGATGAACGGCGACCAGCCCATGCCCGTGGGCAATGTGGAACTCACCAATATCACCCCAGAGACATCAGGCAAAGCCATCTTCCTGCGTGCTTCGCAAGACATCACCATTGCCGAGGGAGACCTCGAGGATGTGCTCTTCTGGCTGGGACCGTCGTTGGGCGAGCTGCCCGTGGAGGTGACGGCCGTCGTGGAAGGCGACAAACTGCGCGCACTCATCAACCTCGACCTGATGGATATGATGGGGCAGCTCATCGACGTGAAATTCGGCGATGAACTGGTGACAGGCAAGAACTATCATGTGCCCAATGGCAACTTTGAAGAGTGGCACACAGCATCGGAAAGCTTTATGGAACCCAACGCCTGGCATTCATTTGAAACCGCAACGGGCACCTTCGCTCTGTTGGCCGGACACCATCTTGAGAAGTCGGGCAAAGGTCGCAACGAATCTGTTTGCGCACGCATCTATGCCACCTCTATTTTTGGCATCGTGGCCAACGGTACCATGACCACTGGTCGCATGAACGCTGGTTCCATGGTTGCCGCCGACGTGAAAAACAATGCTTACATCGACGTGAGCAAGACCGAAACCGATGGCAATGGTGACCCGTATCACGTGGCACTCTGCCACCGCCCCGACTCGCTCGTGATGTACGTGCAATTCCATCAGGGTACAGCCATTGCCGAACATCCTTATGCTACGGTGAGTGCCGTGATCACAGATGGAACGTATTACCAAGACCCAGAGGACAAAACCTATACCAACGTGGTGGCCAAGGCTGTTGACAACAAGATTGCCGTGACGGGCAACGAATGGCAACGCATCGCCATCCCCTTCGTCTATACCGATAACAATGTGGAGCCGAAGGCCATACTCATCACCATTTCTACCAACGCCGACCCTGGACAGGGAAGCGAAAACGACGAGGTCCTCATCGACGACCTTACTCTCGTCTATAACAGCAGGCTGAGTTCGCTCAACGTGGAAGGCTTCTCGCCCGACAAGTTCGACTACGTGGTGGCCGAGGAGATGACCGTTGAAGAGCTTGCACCCGTGGCCGACGGCCAAGGCTCCTACGTGCTGACCACCCTTGAGGAAACGGAAGAAGGCAAATGTGCCGTCGTCAAGGTCTTTGCCGAAGACCTCCGCGCAAGCAGCACCTACACCATACGTTTCGGCAACAGCGGCGACCAGCCGACCGCCATCAGTCCCGCCACCGTTGTGAACAACGCAACTCCTTCGCATTTCCTCTACGACCTCCAAGGCCGAAAGATGGGTGATGCTTGCAACAAGGGCGTGTATGTGCGCGACGGTCGCAAGGTCGTGATTAAGTGAGCATAAAGCAGAGCTTGCTCATGCTTTATCGAACGTGAGCGAGCTCGTGCTTCAGCTCAAGGTCGTGATTAATTAGGTGTTGTCTATGGTTTTCATTACTTTTGTCGTCGATGAATGATCGTTGTCAGACACGCCGCATGTACGGACACGACTACGCTGTGCCTGGGACATACGAGGTGACTTTGGTGGTTGCCGGCAGACGTCCTGTATTCGGAGAGATTGCCGGCACTTCGAAGGCTGGAGGTGAAGTGCCTCATCTGAAGCCATCGGCGCTGGGGCAGGCCGTTCTCAATCATGAAATACCGAAGATACACCATTATTATCCGATGGTTGACATCTGGCAGGTATGCCTAATGCCAGACCATTTGCACATGATAGTCCGCATTAACCGCGCCCTGCCCCAGGGAAAGCACCTCGGCATCATCATTGGCGCTTTCAAAGGCGGTGTCAGCCGCGCCTGGTGGCGATTGTCGGATACTTTTGGGGCTGACGCCCCATACACAGTGGCAGGCGCAAAGGCCACCATGCCTGCAACCGTGTCAGCCTCGCTGCCAGCCACCGTTCCCGAGGCGTCAGCCTCGGCATCCCGTCCCCCTCTCTTTGAACCCAACTACAACGACCACATCCTTATGCGCGATGGTCAGCTGACGAACTGGAAACGCTATCTTCGCGATAACCCCCGTCGCTTCATGATGCGACGCGAGTTTCCGGGTCTGTTCCAGCGCGCCCTCTGCCTCATCATCGGCGATGTGCGCTACAGTGCCTTTGGCAATATGCTCCTCCTCCGCCAGCCCGAAAAGCACCAAGTGTTCTTTCACCGCCGTACTGACGGCATCCCCACGGAAGACACCGACCTGTGGAAGAACGAGTGCCAACGCCTGTTATCAGCTGCCAGGAGTGGCGATGTATTGGTCACCCCCGGCATCTCTGAGTGTGAAAAGCGGATAAAGAACTTCGCCTTGGAGCAGCAGCTGCGTTTGATACACCTGCAAGCCGACCCCATCGGTCCATTCTGGAAACCTGAGCGCAGCCGATTCGAGGCCTGTGCCAACGGCACGCTGCTCATCCTCGCGCCGTGGTCCGAAGACATGCCTGCCTTCACGTGCCAATACGGGCGTTTTCATTACCTCAACCACCTGGCCGAAACCGTCTGTGCCATCAGCCATACTACCGGTGTGGCTGTGCAAGGTTTGCGCCACGTTTATGGTGGCTGATGCTTGTTCGGGCATTGGCTTTCACGAGGGTAGGCAGTATACAAGTACATAATTGTTGTTTTCTGACAACAATTTAGTATAGAAATTTCAAAAGTTTCCCAAAAAGGAAAACTTTTTCTTGGATATATTTTTTATTGTCGTAAAAAAATGGTAACTTTGCGGGCAAATTGAATATTTACCGTTAAATACGGATTTATTTTAGGATAACAATATGTTGTATTCTACAATTGTACAGCGGGATGAAACGTGTTTCAATCAGATTTATGATGCTGCCCGTGAATTTGAGGAGCTGAACGTCCTTGAAGCCATTACTGCATGCAAGTTTACCAAGAAGAAGGTTGAGCAAACGCTGAACCTGGTACGGGCGTACCAGTTGCGCCTGAACAACGAGTCGATGGACTTGGTGGAGTTCTCGGAAACATTCATCGAGGAATATGCCACAGACCATAATGAGTGTTTCCGTGTGACAGAAAAGTTGGTTAGGCGTATCGGCACAACCATCACAGGAAGCATGAAGCTATTCCGCAGCTTCTGTCCTGTTGTTCGTCGCAAGATCGAAGGTGCCGGCAATATAGTGCCTACGCTCGACTATACGCGTCTCACTTTTCGCCAGTTCCACGGCCAGTTTTTCGGCGTGGAAGTTTATATTGACTTAGTAAAGACCTTGCTTCACGAACTGGCAACTTTCTTCTACCATCTGGTGACGGTGCTGAAGATTTGCAAGGACATGATTCGTAAAGAGCAGGAAGTGATGGGCGACTATAAGCGACTCAAAGAGATATTTGAGAAAAGTTGTGACGAAGTTCTCCACAGTGTCAATGTTGTATTCAACACATTCGGACAGGTGAAACTGATTTCCGAAGAAGAGCTGGCAGAGCGCCGCAAAAACGCCCGCCCCATGAGTGAGTGGCTGGCAAAGGATTATCACGCCCACGATAAGAAGTGGCTCATGCAAGAAGGCTACATTCGCAGGCTGGTGTCTGGCCGCCAATACGGTCTTGATGAGACGGCTTCTATTCTATGGGCTCATAATCCCGAATGGGGTCGCAAGGTATGCGACATTATTCCAAAACTTGACACACTTCACATACCGTTCAAACACTCTAAAAAAGCCGAGGCGGCGGGTAAGAAGGGCACCTATAATGCACGCGAGATGGTCTACCTGATCAAGTGGAGCGGTGTCAGTTGGATGAGCGCTGATGGGGAAACTATCAAAAATGAAACCAGTGAAAGGCAATTCTACGAAAACTATTTGAAGGCTCATTACAAGGGGGATTACCTGTTGCCCACATGGCAGGCGGTATGTCGTGAACGCAAGTATATGTATAATGTAAAGATTACAATGCAAGAGATGGCCGACAATTTTGCCGCACATCTTTCGCAGGCTGATGCTGCCTAATCAGCATTTCCGCCTAAAAAACATTTGACAGGTTTCCAACGAAACCTGTCTTTTTTTTTACAGCAATCCATGTTATTTCGCTATGATTATCCGTTTAGTTTTTACAGAGAACAAAGGTTTTGTAAAAACTAATACGATATACAACCTGACTATCGTCTGGTACTGTAAAAACTGTTTGATAGGTGGGTTGTAAATGCCTGAATTATAGTATTTTAGGCGTAAACCTATATTCTCGGTTTTCTATTGTTGTTTCGCGTAAAAGCATTACCTTCGCGGCGTAATTACAAAGGGATAAACACCCGAGCACGGGTCCCGCCGGTTGTGAATGCATCCGTCATTGATACCGGTAGTGCGAGGATGCTCAACTTAATACTTACGACAATGTCTGAAGTTATTAAGCATGAGAGTGAAAACGTTCAGCCGACGTTGGGTCTGGCTGGACAGGTAGGCAACCAAGCCCAGACGGTGAAGGACATCGTGGGCGAGGCTGTCAAACAATCAACAGAAGAGGAGCAACAGCGTGAGCGACTCAGGCAGGTGCTACGCATGACGCGCATCCGTACCGACACGGAGGTGCTCCCCGAAGAGTATGCGCTGGAGGTGGAAGGCAAGGGCATCTTTGCCCGCCGCGACATCCACGCCATCAAGGCCAAGCAGAAGGCAGGCAAGACCACAGCCTTGAAGGTATGTATGGCTGCATTGCTACGGGGCGAGGTGTTCCGCGTGAAGTCGCTCTTGGAGCGTCCGCGCATTGTCTATTTCGACACGGAGCAGAGCCGTACAGACTCAAAGCTCATCCTTGAAGATGTGGCTCGCCTGACGGGTCTTGGCCCGGAGGTCATCGACAGCCAGGTGGCACTCTACTCCCTGCGCCGTTGCGACCGCGAAGACCTGTATCCGCTACTGGGCCAGGCCATCGCCGACGAGAAGCCCGACGTGGTGTTCATCGATGGTATCGTGGAGTTCGTGGCCTCGTTCAACGACGAGTCGGAGTCGAAGCAGCTCATCCACGACATGCTGAAACTCAGCGACGACTCCAATTGCGCCATTGTCTGCGTGCTCCACACCAACAAGGCCGACGAGGATCACAACATGCGCGGTCATCTCGGCACGATGCTGGCTCAGAAGGCGTCTACGGTGCTGGAGTGCAAAAAGGAGCGTGGGAGCAGTGTCATCACCGTCTCGTGTTCTGAGGCACGCCATCAGGAGATGCCCGACTGGAGTATCACCTTCGACGAGGAGGGCCGCATCGTGGATGCCGACGAGCTGCGTCGCCAGTTCATAGAACAGCGCAGGGTCGAACTGCAGATGAAGCGCCAGGAGACCGTGGAGAAGGAGAGGCAGGAACGCCTCGACAAGTGTGTGGCCATTCTGCGAGACAAAGGCGGCGCGGTCAGCCGCAAGCAACTGACGGCCATTCTCATCAATGTTTTCGGCCGTGAGCGTTCCACCGTTTCCTCGTACATCTCAGGATGGCTCAAGGAAGGAGTGCTTGCCGAGACCGAGGGCATGATCCAGGTGTCCAACAATTCGGACATTCCCTTCTGAATCCCGCGATAAGATTTTTGTTTGTTGTTGGAGCCGCCTATATATATAGCGGCTCCAACAACGAACGAGAATCGCCCGACAAATACAGTAAAAACAACAAAACGATAATCATTATGAATACAGACTTTCGTTATCAGTTAGAAACCCGCCGCCTGACGGGACGCAGCCAGAGAAAGTTCACCTGCCCTCACTGCGGCAAGAAGAAATGTTTCGTGCGTTACATCGACACGCACCACGACAATCGCTATGTGGCCGACGACGTAGGCAAGTGCGACCACCAGCACTCCTGTGGCTACCACTATAAGCCAGGGGAGTATTATCGCGACAACCAGTGGGCGCGCGAGCCAAGTGCAAGCACTCACTGCCAACCGGTAAGCCTGCCTCCCTTCCAGCCTATTCCCATCGAGTATGTGGAGCGCAGTCACTCGCCGCGCAGCGTCTTCTGGCAGTGGTTCACTACCCATGTCGCCGACAGGCTCAGCCTTTCTGGGGAGCAGACAAACCGTGTGTACGAAGACTACCTGATAGGTGCAACCCACAAGGGTTACATCATCTACTGGCAGATAGACCACGCAGGGCAGGTACATGGCGGACACATCATGCAATACAGCGTAGACGGCCACCGAGAAGGCTATCAGGGATGGACGCATATACCGCTGATCAAGAGAGGGAAACTGCCACTCGACTGGCAGCTTTACCAGTGCTTTTTCGGACAGCACCTTCTTCCCCGGAGACCCGATGCCCACGTATGTATCGTCGAGAGCGAGAAGACGGCGCTTGTCATGGCGGCCTATCAGCCACAATATCTTTGGCTGGCTACTGCCGGCAGTGGTGGACTGTCGCCAGAGAAGGTGGCATGTCTGCAAGGGCGACGGGTGACATTCTTCCCGGACAGCGGCTGCTATGAGAAGTGGAAAAACCAGATGGCGCAAACCACGGGGGTTGACTATAACATTGACCATCACCTGGAAGCATTTCCACCCAACACCGACCTTTGCGACATGCTGCTTTGAACAACGGCTGGGGTGTGTCTTTCTTGACATGCCCCCCTTTTTTTAGCCCCAAAAAGCTTGCCGCAATTTATGCAATATTTAACATAAATACCTGAAAATAAATAACTTAAAGTTTGGCGATGTGGAAGATTTTTTGTACCTTTGTAGCGTAATAGAAGAGCTCTTTGAACACGATGTGAACGACCCTGGGAGGCCATCTCCGAAACGCATGGAGAACGCTTCCGACACCCTCTCGCTACATCTGAGACTCGCATTCAGATCATTCCAAACTAATGTAAACCCTAAATTCTTAACACTATGTCAGTACTTTATCGTTTGTATCAGAACAACAACAAGAAGAACACGAAGGCCTATGGCAAGTGGTATGCCAAGGCTGTGCAGACCAATGTCTATGGCACCGATGAGCTGGCCCAGGAGGTGCAGCGCAACTGCTCCATGAAGAAATCGGACGTGAAGGCCGTGATTGAGGAGCTCTGCGAGGTGATGGCCCGCGAGCTGGGCAACTCCCACACCATCAAGCTCTCAGGACTGGGCACTTTCCGCGCCGGTCTGAAGTCTACGGGCACGGTGACTGTCCGTGAGTTCAATGCTGCCAAGAACATCACGGGGGTGAAGATCAACTTCCTGCCCTTCCGCACGCGTGATGCCAACTCGAAGGCGTACTCTTCGCCCATGACCTCTGCCTGGCACATCCAGGAGGCGCCGAAGAACACGGTGCTGCCCGAGCCTCAGGAGGATGAGGGCGACGACGGAGAAGGCGGCGAAGGCGGCGAACCTTAAGCTTCCCTCTCTTTGACAGGCCACGCACTTGGAGTCATCTGGGTGCGTGGCTTTTTTTGCTCAGGCTATGATCTACCATTGGACCCCACCCCAACCCCTCCCAGCCTCACCCCCAGCCCCTCTCCAAAGGGAGAGGGTAGCTTAGGGGCGGGGAGCTGCTGCGCCCACATGTACACACCCCTCTTACTGGGCGACACATGTACGCTCATTGGATATTAGGGGTTGGGATAAATGCCCGATAGGTTGCCACGTAGGCACTTCCTTTCAAAAGCCTGATAGGTTGGACTCCGTAGGCACTCCCCGCCCCTATGAGGGGAGGGGATGGGGGTGGGGTAAGCCGCGGAGATGTAATGACAATGCAGAGATGGAACAATACTGACCCCACCCCAGCCCCCTCCCCTACGATGGGAGGGGATGGCTGCGCCCACATGCACATAGATTGGGTGTTGATGATGGGATAAATGCCTGATAGGTTGGACCACGTAGGCACTCCCTTTCAAAAGCCTGATAGGTTGGACTCCGTGGGCACTCCCCTCAAAAGCCTGATAGGTTGGACCCCGTAGGCACTCCCCGCCCCTTTTTAAGGGGAGGGGGTGGGGTGGGGTAATCAGCCACCTGTAGGGGATGTGTGACCCCCTCTTATCTCCCCCTGTAGGGGATGTGTGACCCCCTCTATCTCCCCATGTTGGGGATGTGTGACCCCCTCTATCTCCCCCTGTAGGGGGAGGAATAGTTAGTACTGAGCGCAGGAACTAATCAGTCCCCCTCCTATAGGAGCGTCACAGCAAACTATCCCCCTCCTACAGGAGGGGTGAGGGGAGGTCATGCAGGAGGCTGAGGGGCGTTCATACTCCTGCGAACCTTTTCGGGTCAACTTCTATGTTATTGCCTAAATATATTTTTAAACCACGAATTTCACGGATTTCACTGATTATTCTCTGATTTGTGATTGATGAACCACGAATTACACGAATAATTCTCTGATTCTCAAATTCTTGATTAATGAACCACGGATTGCACGGATGGAACGGATGGGGGGCGCTTTTTATCTGATGATGATCTTGCGCCCCTGGTGCAGGTAGATGCCGGGAGTGGTCGGTTGCTTGGCCAGCTTGCGTCCGTTCAGGTCGTGCCATGAGTCGAAGTGGGCGTGGAACATCGGCTGGTGAACATCGTGGATGGCGTTGGCGGCGGCGCGGAAGTTCTGGGCGATGAGAGCGTCTACCAGTTGCAGGCCTTTCACCTCGTAGGTGGTGTCGCTGCTGCCTGTCGTCGTGTCTACTCCGGCAAAGTCCATGAAGATGATGCCCGTGGAGCCGTTGTGGTCGGTATCGGCCAGGTAGTCGAGCACCACTTGGTGGGCATAGACGGCATTGTCGCGGTAGCCGTCGGACAAGAACGTCTGGGTGTTGCCTGCGGTGTAGTTCATCACCCAGGCGGGCTGGTTCCCGGTGAGGTCGCGGTTCATGGCGGCGTCGAGCATCAGGCGTACGGCTTCGTCCTTGCCCTCGCGGTCTTCGTTGGGCTGGTAGTAGTCTTGCATCCACAGCGGACAGTTGCTGCCGTCGGCGCCGGTGATGGTACCGCCCTGCTGGTTGGCGAAGTCCTTGTCTGACGACCATCCGTCGACGAATCCACCCAGCGGTATGTCGGCATATCTGTTGCGTGAGAGCAGGAGAATCTTGCCGCGCAGGTCGCCGACGGTCAGTGTGGGACTGAACTCCACAAAGCATTGGCGCAGGGAGTCGCTCTGGATGAGTGAGGAGAACATGGGTGCCCACTCTGCCAGTTCGGGCTCCCCTTCGGAGGTGTCTATCTTCGTGGCGACGATGGCAAACTCGGTGGGGGAGGCGGCCAGCAGGTCGCGCATCTTGGCGAAGTAGTCGCCCACGAGCAGCGATGTGCCACAGATGCCGTGCATGCAGCGCAGCACGTCGCCATCTTTCTGCGGACGGATGTCGAACACGCGCACGCCCACGGCCCACTGCTCGGCAATGGTGAGTTCCTGTGCGCGGGCGGTCAGGTCGCCTAAGATGGTGCCGAGTCCTGACCATCCCTCAGCGGTGGCGGCATCGTGGGTGCCGGGCAGCGACAGGTCGGCCACCAGTCGTCTGTCGTCGAGACGAGCCATCCAGTCGTTCAGTTCCAGCACGGGCGGTTCCTGTGCTTGTGTCACAAGCATACTGCCAGGCAGGATGGCGGTGGCTAATAATAGTAAAATCCTTTTCATGTTTTTGTTTTGATATTAATGGCTGATGGATATTTCGATGGGCACTACAAGCTTGAAGGTGATGTTGCGCCCCATGTTGAAGACACCACTTCGGCCTGTGACTGCATTGATGTCGGCATATTTCAGTCGGCTCAGATGGTTCTGGTAGGCTTTGTTCAGCAGGTTGTCGGCGGTGATGTAGAGTTCGGCCACCTTGCGTCCTTTCGCCTGGATGTCGGTGCCTGCCGAGAGACTGAGCAAGGCATAGGCTGGCGTCGGCGTCTCCGTGTTGTCGGCACTGTAGATGTGCGTCTGCTTGAGGAAGCAATCCAGTCCGGCAGCCAGGAACAGGTTGTTGAGCAACGAACGGTGGGCGGCATCTGTCGTGTGATGATGATTGACCGTGGTGTGCGAGTGGTGGGTCAGTTCCCATTTCAGCTCCGATGTCCACCGAGGTGCCGGTGTGAAGGGGAGGTATTTGTTCGATGAGGTAAGTTGTGAGTGGTGAGAGGTGAGTTGCGCATCGACATACGAGAAAGTGTTTGAGAAATGGATGAAGTGGATGGGGTGAATGTCGATGCCAGCCTCGAAGCCCAGCAGTCGGGCATCGCCCTGCGTATAGGCGTAGGTGAGGTAGCCTTCTTCGATTTCCTGGTTCAGCCGATGGGTGAAGATATAGTTGTCGATGAAGTTGGCGAAGAGCGCCACCTGTGCTGAGACGTAGCGCGAGGTGAAATCGAGCCCGAGGTCAGCCTGCAGACTGTATTCTGCCTTGAGTTGCTCGTTGCCTAATTCGTAGCGGATGGACCCCTCGTGAACGCCGTTGGAGGCGAGCTCGCTCATGTTCGGTGTGCGGAAACCGCGTGCGAGGTTCATTCGCAGGTTGAAATGCTCGTTGATGTTGCAGACTGTGCCGATGCTGCCCGTCAGGCCATTGAAATGGCGCGCGAAATCCTGGAAGCGCACAGCGCCGTCCTCCACCAGCTCGTAGCCATGCAGCCGGCGGTGGTCATAGCGCACGCCGCCGCTCAGCGTCCAGCGTTCGCCTATGGCTCTCGAGGCAGTGGCATAGATGCCGAAGTCGAACAGGCGATAGTCGGGAATGAGGTACTCCTCGCCTTCGTTGCCCGATTTCTGATACATGCCGCCGATGCCCGTTGAGAACTTCCATCCGTCCCATTCGTTGGTGACATAGCGCAGGTCGTAGGTCAGCGTATGCAGCTTGAAGAACAATTCGTAATCGTCGGCCGACTCTTCGAACTCCTGTCGGCGGTTTTGCTGATAGCCCATGATGGCTTTCAGATAGCCCGACGGGAGGTTGAGCGTGTTGTCCCACACCAGTTTGTAGTGTTTCACCTGTTGGAAGGGTAGGGATTTGCCATAACTCTTTGGCGATACCGACGAGCCCAGCAGTTCGCCCGTCTCGGGGTCGCGTTCGCCTTCAATGATGCTCGGTGTCAGGTGGTAGGCCGTCCAAGCCAGTCGGGAGTGGCCCCATGACTTATTCAAGCCCAGCATCAGTCTGCCGGCACGTTCGCGGAACTGTGAGCCTGGTACGTAGCCGTCGTACTTGTTCTTATACGCATGAGCCACCTTGTCGCTATAGCGTGCATCCCACACGAAGCCCTTCTGGTTGCCTGCCATCGAGAGGTTGTAGCCAAAGAGCCCGTTGTTGGTCTGATACTCCGAACTCACATGGGCGCGCATCTCTCCCTCGGCGAGTGTCGGCTGGGCATGCAGAATGACGACGCCCGCCATAGCGTCGGAGCCGTACATCAGCGAGGCGGGGCCCTTCAGGATTTCTACGGAGCCCACGCTGCTGCCGTCGACCTCGATGCCATGTTCGTCGCCCCACTGCTGACCTTCCTGGCGCACTCCCTCGCTCATCACCACCACGCGGTTGTATCCCAAGCCGCGGATGATGGGTTTCGAAATGCTGCCGCCCGTGGTCAGCTGGCTGACACCCGGTTGGTGGGCGATGGCATCGATGATGTTGGTTGAAGCTGTTGCCCTCAGCACCTGTGGCGTGACAATACTCACGGGAGCGGTGGCGTGTTTCAGTTTGGTGTCGCCAGTTACGCCCGTCACCGTCACTTCATTGAGATTCAAATGGCGGAAGAACACATCCGTCGAGTCTTCTGTGTGATGATTGGTATGAATATCCTCTTGTGCTGCCACTGCCGTGCATAAACACAACAATGGCAGAATGATAAATCTTGTTTTCATTCTGTGATTGATGAAATGTTAATATAAAAAATGTATGTAAAAGTCTGTGGGCATCAGACCGATGGAGGCCCACGCGCTACGATGTGGTCCCAGCAGGCGGCGAGGTGGCCGATGGAAAGCTGGGCGCGGTTTTTCTTACATACATGAACATATATCGTGACAGCCATCACAGCAGCTGTCAGCATCGTGAGCGTCAAGAACTCGCAAAGCACGCAGTCGTGCACCCATGTAGCGGTCTGTGTGAGGTGGCCATGACAGCTGTGGTGCACGCAGTCGGAGCATTCCACCTCGTTGTGAGAAATACCTCCCTCATGGACATGAAGCGACGACAATAGCAGCATTGGCACATAAACTGCCAATAGCAACCAAGTCTTGAGATGTCGTTTCTTTGTCATGTTCACGGTTGCAAAGATACGAATAAAATCTTGATGTCAAACACTTTTCCTGTCTTTTTCATAAAAAAATCGCCCTGCAAGCGTTTTACAGGGCGATTCGTAGAGGTGGCGGAGTGTTTATTTCACCATCACGGCCTGGCCATTGATGATGAAGACACCCTTCAGCCCTTCGAGGGTTGTGGCTTGACTGCGGAGCAATCTGCCATCGACGCTATAGACATCGACTGGCTTGCCATCGGCTATCATCATGCGGATGTCCGTTGACGATGCAAAAGTCACTGTGGTGGGCTTCGACTCCATGCCGTTGGCATAGACGGCAGTGACGGAGAAGGATTGCTCGCCGCCTGTCAGTTCGTCTGCCTCTACCGTATAGGTGGTGGTTTCACCCTCTACAGAAGCAACGAGCTGCTGGTCGACATAGATGTTGTAGCCGACGGGAACGGCAGGCGCCTTGATGAACGAGATGTCGTCGACCACCATTGCAAACTGGTCGTAGGCGTTGAAGTGGCGAATGGCGATATATCCTGTCTGACCAGCATAGCTGCTGAGGTCGACGGTGTACTCCGTAGAGAAGCCTGTGGTGACAAACTCCTCAGAGACCTGTTCGAAATCGTCGGCCGACTCGTTGCCTGTCGTCGAGACATAAACGGCAAAATGCTCGTCGGTCCAGTCACCATCCTGAGCACCAGCCCAGAAACTGAACGTACCATCGAGGATGGCCAGCGGGGTGACCAGCCAGTTGTCGACGTACACGCCTCCGGCTTCGGGAACATAGCTATACGACTGCATAGCGCCCATGCCGCTGTGAGTCAAGAGCTCATCGCTGTTCATATACACCCAACCATAGCCGTCGCCGTTGCCATCTATCTGTGTGAACTCTCCTGGACCGTTTTCGAAGTCTTCCGTGTATTCCTCCGAGAACGTGACAGGAGCAGTCCATGACAGTTCAACGCCTGTTGCAGCCTCTGCGGCAGCGAGGTTCTCGGGTGCTGCGGCATCGGATACGACAATCGAGACGACACTGGCCATGCTGTTGTTGCTATTGTCCAGGTCGGCATCATAGGTGACCGTCACCGTGAGGGTCATGTCGCCTGCTTCGTCGAATACGCTGGTGGGCAGGTTGGTGGAGAAATACTCCTTCCTGAACGAAGGCAGCTCTGCGGCAGCGTTCTCACGGAACACCTCTTCCTCGCCTGCCTTGATGATGACGGTATAGTCTGATGCCGTCTGCAAACCGATATTCTCTACGGCTACGGTGACCGGGATGGGCTTTCCGGCATTCACGGATTCTGGTGCGTAGGCGCTGACGGCAAGGTCGTTGTCCTGGAAGTCGCCAATGTGAATGCCGTCGATGAAGATGTAGTCGCCTTCATCCTCGATATAGCCTTCTTCGTCGGTGGTCGCTGCATTTTCGTATGTTGCTGTGAAGACGATATTGGCGAAGCGCTCATGGTTTTTCAGACTGGACAGCGGCACCTGATAGGTCTGATAGTCGTCGGCCGACAGATCGACCGTCTGCAGGAATTGCCATTCTTGCTTGTCGTCGGTATCGCCGAAAATATGGAGTTGGCTGATGTTGGGACTCAAGGCCGAGAACACCAACTTGGGGTCGGTGGTGTCTTTGAGATTCAGTTTGCCCGACATGAAGTAGATGTTGCCAGGCTCTTCTGCCAGCAGTGCCAGCGCCGAACCGTCGTCGTCGGAGGTGTAGTTGGAAATCATGAGCAGGCCATTGGAATCCCAGAAATAGTGCAGCTCATCGTCGACAAATCCCTCATTGAAGGGCATGTCGTAAGGCTTACCGGTGAGGAGGTAAGTGTAGCTCCAGGCTGCTTTGTCCTCGTCCTCTGTCATCTCGTTGGTGGTGCGTACGGCAAAGTAGGTGTAGTCTTGCTCGTCGCCCTCGTCGGTGTTGTAGTCGACGGTAGTCGATGTCTGGCCTATGACAGATGCCAGCTTCTCTTCGAAGAACACATAGTAGGGCGACACATCAAGTCGCCACACATCGTAGGAGATGTTCTCCGGAATGACATAGCCTCCGTTCAGTCCTCTCGTGACATCCTCCCAACTGAAGTCGATGGCTGTTCCCCGGTCGATAGCCTCGACATACATCGGGGCGTCCGGTTGGTCGTAACCCACATAGACGGTCATTTTCTTACTCTTCTCACCATTGCCGCTTTCGTTATAGGCTATGGCATGATAGGTGTAAAACCCAGATGCCGGGATGGCATCGTCGGTGAAGGTCAGGACTGCACCTGGAGTGACGTCGTCTTGCTGGTCGATGAGCTTGTCGTTGCGATACAGCTCAACCTTCGAGATGGCGGTCAGGGCAGAACCGTCGACACACTGTGTGGGAGCCGTCACCTGGATGGTAGCCGTCAAGGCACCCTCGGCGCCTGCTTCTGCTGTCAGTTCCGAAGCAGCGGGAGCGGTGGGCTCAGCTCCCAGCTCAACCATCAGGTCAGACACCAAGAGATAGAAGTGGTTGGCATCAGAAATGGCGTGGACGGCAACATTGTAGATGCCGCTCTCCTCGGCCGTGAAGGAACCCGTGTAGTCGGTGAAGTCTGTTGAAGTCACGTCGGTAGGTTCTATGACGGGTATGCTCAGGCCTTCAGCCTTAGCGCTTGTGCCTGCCACTACTTCGAAACGTTCGGTGCTTCCATCTTGGCTGGCTGCAGCGCGGATGGTGACCTCGTATTTCTTGCCAGCCTCCAGACGGAGGGGTTGTGTGATGAAGTAGTCGTCGGCGTCGTTATTCCAGTCATAATTGTATGCGGTCACAGTGCCGGCAACCATATGATAATAGAGTCCCCAGGTGCTGCCATCATTGTTGTTGTCAAGGATTGTGAAGTAGTCAAACACATCCGCATCGTTGAAATTGACAATGTATGGAATATCTTGAGGCATGGCCACCTTCACGCTCACGATGTTGCTCTTGCGTCCTTTGCCGGCAGCATTGGAAGCCACAACCAGATAACGATAGGTGCCTTCTGCGGGTACCTCGTCGGTGTAGAGCTGCTCTGAGCCGGGAGCCACATCCGTCAGCGTGGCAGCCAGCTCACCGTTGCGCATGATTTCGATGGTGAGGGCGTCCGTCAGGTCGTCGCCGCCAAAAGAAGTCGTCGGGGCGGTGAACTTCACCTCGTTCTTCAGCTCGCCGGGTATCTGCTCCACACTGAGGTCGTTGACAGCTGCCGGGGCTGCCGGGTCGGAGGCTAAATCGATGATAAACCGATAGATGCTCAATATGTTCTGGTCGGGCTCTGATGTGACATGGATGGCGATGTAGTGTACGCCGTCAGTTGTCGGAGTGAAGATGCCCGTAAAGTCGGCGGGATCGTTCTCGGGATAAGATTTCCCGATAATGGTCGTGGTCATGGCTTCGGGGGTACACTCTGTACCCGCCACCACTTCAAACTCCTCGGGATAATTCCAAATGGCCGCATTCACAGTCACTTCGTAGATCTTGCCTGCCTCTAAGATGACCGGCAGTACGAGATAGTCGTCGGCAGGTGTCACACCATCCAAATTGTACGAATAATAGGCTCCGTTGGTGGAACTCCATTTCCAGGTGCAGGGTTCATCATCGCTGGTGTCTTCGTTGTTGTTGATGATGATGAAATCGTTCATTGCCTCTTCCGACGCAAAGAAGTCGGCATCGTAGGGAACGGTGAAAGGCTCTCCGCCCGTTTCGGCGCGGTGAGGGAGAGCAAAGCTCTTGTGCTTGTGGGGCATCTGCTTGTTGCCCTTCTGCTTGGAGAGTGTCTGTTTGTCGCCCTTCATCTTGGCGGCCTTGAATTCCTGGGGTGTCAGCTTCTTCTTGACACCCTTCATTTGTTCGGATTTGACCGAAAACGTAGAACCTGTCGCAGCAGACTTCCGGAATGCCTGCCTGACATCCTGAGCTTGAACGGTTAATGCCAACAACATGGTGGCAATGACCAAAAGAAAAGTAACTTTTGTTCTCATAATCAAAATAAATAATCAGATTTTACAAAGAATGATGCAAAATTACTACTTTTTGCGAATACGTGCAAAGATAAAACAAATTTTAACCTGTCAAAAAAAGCCAAACAAAAATGGCAAAGGGAGAACGCCCATGCGAACTACCCTTTGCCATGATGTCTTTGAAGAGGTGGCAGAATTAAGCCAAACGCTTCTCCAGACGTTCGCGGATGGCGGCAATGAAGCCAGCCGAGTTGACGGCCTTCGGCTCAATGCCCTCCATGAGGTTCACGAGGTCCTTGGTGCAGATGCCTTCGTTCAGCGTGTCGAAGCAGGCTGCCTCGAGCTGGTCGCCGAAGTTCATCAAGGCCTTGTTGCCGTCCTTCTCACCACGCTTGCGCAGGGCACCGCTCCAAGCGAAGATGGTAGCCATCGGGTTGGTGGATGTCTCTTCGCCAGCGAGGTACTTGTAGTAGTGGCGGGTCACGGTGCCGTGAGCGGCCTCATACTCGTAGTTGCCATCGGGGCTGACGAGCACTGAGGTCATCATGGCGAGCGAACCGAAGGCTGTGCTGACCATGTCGGACATCACGTCGCCGTCGTAGTTCTTGCAAGCCCAGATGAAACCGCCCTTCGAACGGATGACGCGAGCCACGGCATCGTCGATGAGGGTGTAGAAATACTCCAAGCCGCGCTTGTCGAACTCTTCCTTGTACTCCTGGAACACCTCGTCGAAGATGATGCGGAACTGAGCGTCGTACTTCTTGGAAATGGTGTCCTTGGTGGAGAACCAGAGGCTCTCGTTCATGTCAAGGGCGAACTTGAAACATGAGTGAGCGAACGAACGGATGCTCTTGTCCACATTGTGCATACCCTGCAGCACGCCGGGGCCTTTGAAGGTGTGGATGACCACCTCTTCGCGCTTGCCGCTTTCGCCCTCGAATACCATCTTGGCTACGCCCGGTTCGTCAGCACGGATCTCCACGCTCTTGTAGACGTCGCCATAGGCATGACGGGCGATGGTGATGGGTTTCTCCCAGTTCTTCACGGCAGGCTTGATGCTCGGGATGGTGATGGGCGTACGGAACACGGTGCCGTCGAGGATGGAACGGATTGTGCCGTTGGGCGACTTCCACATCTCGTGCAGCTTGTACTCGTCCATGCGCTTGAGGTTCGGAGTGATGGTGGCGCACTTCACAGCCACGCCATACTTCTTCGTTGCCTCGGCGGAGTCGATGGTGATCTGGTCGCGGGTCTCGTCGCGTTTAGGCAGGCCCAGGTCGTAGTACTCAGTTTTCAGGTCAACGAACGGGAGAATCAGTTCGTCTTTGATCATTTTCCACAGGATGCGAGTCATCTCGTCGCCATCCATCTCGACCAGCGGAGTGGTCATCTGAATCTTTTCTTTCATTGTTTTTCTTTTTTTGGGGTTGACAAGTTAACAATTAACAAGTAGACGAGTTGCTTGTAACCTTAATCGAGTCTTCAGCTAATAACTTGTCAACTCGTCAACTCGTTAACTTGTCCACTCTATTTTTATTTCTTATTCTTATAATAGTTCATGAGGCAACCGTCAGCGAGGATCTGGCGCTCGTCGGCGGTGAGGTTCTGGAAGTAGAGGTGGATGTCTTTCACGCCCTGCTTGGTGATGACCTTGGCATCGATCTCCTCCTTGCCACCGAGAATGGCCTCGCGGATGCCAGGAACGAACACGAAGTCGCCTGGCTCATACTGGAATTCCGTCTCCTTGGCGATGGTGAAGGGCACGATACCCCAGTTGATGCAGTTGGAGCGATAACGCTTGGTGGCATACTCATAGCAGATGTTGCAGTCGCCGCCGAGCACCTTCTGGCAAGAAGCAGCCTGCTCGCGGGCAGAGCCGTCGCCGGGACGGTTGGCGAAGACGCACGAACCGAATGAAGTATCTTCGGCCTTGGCACCTACCTTGGCCAGGGCATCGGCCACGTTCTGCGGCACGTTGCCAGCCCGACGCTCCAAGTCTTCCTTCTGGATGCGCTTGCTGATACCCACATACTCCGGTACTCGGCGTGAGAGGGCAAACTCAGAGAGCTTCAAGGGGTTAGAGCGATAGGATGAAGTTTCGCCTGAAGGAATCAGCTCGTCGGTGGTGGTCACAGGATCGTGGATGACGGCAGCCAGCTCGACCAACATGTTTTCCTGCATCTGGTACATCTTGGGCCAGTCCTTGATGTTCGGGCCATACTTCAGTGCCACGTTGGCATCCTCATGACCGAAGCCGTAGAACAGACGACGCTTGTAGATGTTGGCGTCGAACTCGTAACGCTTGTGCGTGTCCTCGAAGTCGATGTCAGTAGCTGCGGTGATGGCACCACCGTTGGCAGCTGTGGCGGCGATAGAGCGGGCATCCATCAAGCAGACCAGTGAGAGCTGACCCTGACCTGGCTTTGAACCTTCGCGGTTGGGGAAGTTACGTGTGGTGTGGCGGATGGAGAGTCCGTTGTTGCTGGGCACGTCGCCGGCACCGAAGCACGGTCCGCAGAATGCGGGCTTGATGACCACGCCTGCCTCGAGCAGTTCCTCGGCAATGCCGTTGCGTGTGGTAGCGAGGTAAACCGGTGTTGACTGCGGATAGGCCGACATGGTGAAGTAATCGTTGCCAATGGTCTGACCTTTCATGATGGCAGCAGCAGCAGAGAGGTTGTCGTAGGTACCACCCGAGCAACCGGCAATGATACCCTGGTCGGCATAGACCTTACCGTCGCGCACCTTATCGACGAGATGGACGTCCACCTTGTCGCCGAACTTCTTCTGAGCCTCTTCCTCGATCTTCTTCATGATGCCCACGGGATCGGCCTGCAGCTCATGGATGGTGTAAGCGTTGGAGGGATGGAAGGGCAGGGCAATCATCGACTCCTGCGTGGAGAGGTCAATGCGAATCATCATATCGTAGTAAGCCACCTTACCCGGCTGCAGCACACGGAAGTCCTGCGGGCGGTTGTGGATCTCGTAGTGGTGCTTCACCTCGTCGTCGGTAATCCAGATAGAGCTCAGACAGGTGGTCTCGGTGGTCATGATGTCGATACCGTTACGGAAGTCGATGGGCAGGTTCTTCACACCGGGTCCAGCAAACTCCAGCACCTTGTTCTTCACGCAACCGCTCTCGAAAGTAGCCTTCACCAGCGAGATAGCCACGTCGTGTGGGCCAACACCCTTCTTCGGTGCTCCTTCGAGCCATACGAGCACCACTTCAGGAGCATTGATGTCCCAGGTGTTCTTCAGCAGCTGCTTCACCAGCTCGCCACCGCCTTCGCCGACACCCATGTTGCCAAGTGAGCCATAGCGTGTGTGAGAGTCGGAGCCGAGGATCATGTTACCGCACTTGGCCATTTCCTCGCGTACATACTGGTGGATGACAGCCTGGTTGGCAGGTACGTAGATGCCACCATACTTCTTGGCAGCAGAGAGACCGAACACGTGGTCGTCTTCGTTGATGGTGCCACCGACGGCGCACAATGAGTTGTGGCAGTTGGTCATGGCATAGGGGATGGGGAACTTCTCAAGGCCGCTGGCGCGAGCTGTCTGGATGATTCCCACGTAGGTGATGTCGTGAGAAGCCATTGCATCGAAGCGGATGCGCATCTTGTTGCCCTTCGAGCCATCCACGTCGTGTGCACGCAGAATGCCATAGGTGATGGTGTTCTCACGGGCTTCGTCGGGAGTGGGCATCCCGGCATTGTCTTTCTTGATCTCTGTACCATTCAGGAGATACACTCCCTGTTGGATTACTTCTACCATAATGTTTTGATTTTTAGTTATTAATAAGGTTATGATTAATTAAATATTGAATAGACAAACAACGTCAATGAGAGCATGTCGGCACTTCCTCCGGGCGAGATATTCCGCTCAATGAAGTCGCGATTCATGCTCTGGAGTCGCTCCACAGAGAAATGTTCCAGAGCATCAGCTGCTTGCTGTTTCACCCATTGTGCCGTTTGCGCATCAGTCCGATGCAGGATGTTCGTGTCGTCGAGGGTAGCCATGATGCGGAGCAGTGTCTTGTGGCAGGCATACTGCTCTTGACGAATGCCCTGATAGAACGGGAGCCAGTCGTTGAAGAGCTGTTCATACCCTTCGCAAGCATTGTCTAATGCCCCTTTCACGCTATAGCGTTCCACGGCTTGCTGGCCGTGTGTACCCTCGGTCTTGGGAAATCGGCAAGCCAGTTTCTTGATGCTCTCTTGGAGCTTCTCACCCTTCGATTGTTGGGAGGCCGCCACGATGGCTAAGCCCATTGAAAAGAGCGCCCCTTTGTGGGTGTTGACGCCATTGGTAGCCTTGAACATACAGTCTTCTGCCTCCAGCCCGATGGCTTGCAGCGACGAAACGTCAGTTTTTTCGTGGTTGAAAGTTGCTTTCGCCAATTGCACGAAATAGGGATGCAGGGCGCGTATGCTCTTCTCCATCAGCTGATGGTCCATGTCGGTATGGGCGCCATTGTCCTGGCAGTCCACCAGTCCGGGTTTCGGCGTGGTGTCGAGTTCCGTCTGCAGGGCCTGTGTCGCCAGGTGTGCGATGAGATAGGGTAGGGTGGTCTCAGGCACAATGGCCGCAGCCTTTCGGAAAGAACCTTCTGCCAGGTAATGCCTGACGGTAGATGCGCTGATGGCTTGATGGTCGTTTTCAAGTCTTGGAATCTCCTCCACACGAATGGTGGCGTGTTGTTGCATCAGTTCGTTGTAGCGGCAAGTCAACTTGTCGTTGGGTTCTGTTCCCACAAAACGTACCTCTGCTCCGAGAGCTGGTGCGATGTGTTTACAAAAGAGGTCGATGTCGAGCAACATCTGTGTATCGCTTGCATCGGTCAGTTTCTTGAGGAAGTAGGTGGGGAATGTGGTGGCCGAGATGGTATAGTCGCTGCCTTCCACCACCGTGACATTCGGCAGGTGTCGGCACCCAGCCTTGATCATCTCTAACCGCTCTTGTGAGGAAAACAGCGAACGGTCTTCCTTCACCGCCATGACAAAGAGGTGGGAAACACGCTTTGCCGCCGTTTCCACAAGATATTGGTGCCCTTTGGTGAAGGGGTTGGCATTCATCACGATGACACCACTTTTCGAGGAGTGAGGAGCAGGGAGCGAGGAGTGAATGATGTCATGAGCAGCAATAGAACGGCAGTAGTCCTGCAATCCGTTGCCTGTCTCCATCAGAATGGCTTCCGGAGCCTCGGCCAGCAGATGGAAGCCTAAGCTCTTGAAGAGCTGGAGATTCTGAGGCTTGGTGAAAAGCCTGACACTATCGAACCCGTGCTGATGGGCTTCGCTGATGAGGTGGGAGATGAGGCGTGCAGACAGTCCCTCGTCCCTGACGTCTTCATTCACGGCTACGCACTTGATGACACCAGCACTGTCTAATCCGCCACCTGCCACCATCGTGTCGCCGTCGAGTGAGAAAACACCGGCGTAGTAGTTGATGGAACTGTCTATGCGCAGTCCGTTCTGTTGCAGGAACTGTTCCACCGTCTGTCGTTGGCGGGGAATGGACAGGTGCAATTGGCGCAGTTCAAACTCCGTGTACATAGTCGTGGATGATTTTGTTGATGTGCTGTTGCAACTCTTCCTGTGTGTGAGTGCGGTTGCGCATACAGTAGCGTGCCTCGTTGTTGCAGAGCAAACAACGGCGCGGCTCGCTGCCAACGGCTGTCCGAGGGATGGGAATACCCGATTCATCGAACACATCCATGTCGAAAAGGCGGCCCAGCGGATGGCTGTATTCAATCTTGCACGTCATCCGCTTGGCCTCTTTCCTACTGATGCTTGTGAGCAGATATGCCTCGTAGCCCGTAGTCAGGTCACGCTCGAGGAGTTCCCCTTCGTGGGGGTGGAAGTATTCTTTCAGTGCCTCCACCGCTGCCTTGGCCACGACAAGCGACTGCTCGTTGCGCTTGATGCTGCCGGGCATCACCACCGTCAGGCATACCAACGTCTTGTCCGGATGCTCCTGCATCAGACGTTCTTGCATGGCATGGCGGGCGTCGCGACTGCCCAGCAACTCTTCAAGCGTTATCTCCATTTCTTATCCTTTGATGTTCTTGATGACATCCATCACCGATCCGTCGCGGTTCATCACCACACCGACCACCTTGTCGCCGAAAGGCAGTGGGTCGGGTTGGCCAATCACCTTCAGGGCATGGTCGCGCAGTTGTTCCAGTGTGACGAGCTTCAGGCCGGCAGCCTTCAGACGCTCGGCAATCTCCGGACGGTTCGGGTTTACGGCGATACCATATTCTGTCACTACGACATCGACGGTGGCACCCGGAGTGATGAGTGTTGTCACCTCGTCGACCACACAAGGAATGCGACCACGAAGGAGCGGGCAAACGATGATGCTCAGGGCAGAGTCGGCAGCAGTATCGGGATGTCCACCCACGGCGCCACGGATGATACCGTCGCTACCCACGAGCACGTTCACGTTGAAGTTGACGTCTACCTCAAGGGCAGAGAGAATGACGATGTCGAGATAGTGAGTGGCCGATCCCGGGGTGTCGGCACTGGCATACTCGCTGGCCGATACCTCTTTGTGCATCGGGTCGTTCATGAGCGATTCAGCGGCCACCTTGTCGAACGACTGTACGTCAATCAAGCGGTCGATCAATCCCTCTTCGTGCATCTTCACCATGTGGGCAGTGATGCCACCAAGTGCAAACGAAGCCTTGATGCCCTGCTCAATCATGCTCTCGCGGATATACTTCACGGCAGCGAGCGAAGCACCGCCTGAACCTGTCTGGATGGAGAATCCATTCTTGAAGTAGCCGCTGTTGATGATGACCTTGGCAGCCTGCTTGGCGAGCAGGATGTCGCGTGGGTTCTTGGTGTCGCGGATAGCACCAGAGGCAATCTTCGAAGAGTCGCCAACGCTCTCTACTTCCACGACGAAGTCCACATCGTGCTCAGAGATGGCATTGGGTGTATTTGGATATTGCACGAGGTCGTCGGTAAGGATGACCACCTTGTCGGCATAGCGTGCATCGGGCAGGGCATAGCCCAGCGATCCGCAGATGCTCTTGGCATTCTCAGAGCGCGAGAATCCACAGGCATTACCAGCTGCGTCGCAAGAAGAAGCACCAAGGAAGGCCACGTCGATGTGCAGGTCGCCATTGGCAATAGCCGAACCACGACCACCGTGAGAGCGGAACACCACGGGTTTCTCCATCAGTCCACGCGAAATCTCGTTGGCCAGTTCGCCACGCAGTCCGCTGGTGCTGATCTCTGTAATCACGCCGTTCTTGATGTGCTCAATCAGGGGCTTGTGGACATCCTGCAGACTTGAAGCAGCCAGATGCAGGTTTTTGAAGCCCATCTCGGCCAACTTGTCGACGACGAGGTTCACCACTTTGTCGCCGGCGCGGAAGTGATGGTGGAACGAAATGGTCATACCATCCTTCAGTCCGCTCTTGCGGATAGCCTCTTCCAGCGTGCAAACCTTCGACGAGGCACCCTCTTTCTGGTTCTCAGTACGAGCAGTCTGATCCTTCTCGCGCGTACCATTATATATATTCTTACCCATCTGGGCGGCAGCCTGCTCTACGAGGGCTGCTCTCTGTGCGATGATGTTATTCATTGTCAATGTCCTCCTGTTTTAAAACTCCTGATGCGATGGCGAGTTCGATGGTGTGCTGTGCGCGAATGACGACGGGACGGTCTACCATCTTTCCGTTGACGGCGATGACGCCCGAACCCTTCTTCTCAGCTTCCTTGATGGCAGCTACAACGGCAAGGGCCTTGTCGATGTCCTTCTGTTTCGGTGTGAACACATCGTTGACGATTTCAATCTGACGCGGGTTGATGATCGACTTGCCGTCGAATCCCAGAGCCTTGATCATCTCTACTTCGCGACGGAACGTTTCCATGTCGTTAAGGTTGGAGTAGACCGTATCGAGGGCGTCGATGCCTGCAGCACGTGCTGCCACAACGATCATCTGTCGTGCCATAAGCAGCTCCATTCCGAAGTTGGGGTTGTCGCCTTGTGTGCGTTGTGTCTTCAGGTTGGCGCAGTAGTCCTCTGCACCCAGCGCGATACCCATCATGCGCTTCGATGCTACGGCGATGGAGTAGGCGTTGACAATTCCCAGTGTGCTCTCGATGGCAGCCATGATCTGGGTGCGTCCGAGGCAACCGATTTCCTTCTCCACCTTCTCAATCTCGCGCTCCACTTCCACGACTTCCTCTGCCGTTTCAGTCTTGGGCATACGGATGACGTGTACACCTGCCTTCACGACAGCTTCGATGTCCTTCTTTCCGTAGGGTGTGTTGAGCGGATTGATGCGCACCACCATCTCCGTCTGTCCGTAGTCGATGGTTTTCAGGGCGTTGTATACCAAGAGACGGGCGGTGTCTTTCTCAGCCATCGTCACCGAGTCTTCCAAGTCAAGCATAATCGAGTCGGGGCCATAGATGAAGGCATCCGACATCATGCCGGGGTTGTTGCCTGGCACGAACATCATGGTTCTTCTTAATCTCTGCATGATTTTTGGTTTTTTAAGGTTAGTCTTTCCAAACGTCCTTGCCAGTTGCCCTGACGGCAGCGGCGGTGACACGTGCGCGGATGGTGCAATCGAGGGCACCTTTGTCCGTAGCGGTCACTTTGGCATCGTTGATGCCCAGACCTGTTAAAGTCTCGGTAATGACGGTCTTGATTTGCCTTCCAAACTGGTAGGCCACGGTGCTTTCGAGGTCAATCTCCAGCCCTTTGTTTTCGGCAGGCGCAATGCGAACCAGGATGTCGCCCGATTCGAGTGTACCTGCAAAAGCTTCTTTCATTTCCATAAATATTGTAGTTAATAGGTTAAATAATCAATGCGGTCAACAGGGATAGTTTTCCCTGATGGCTTGTTTTTCAAATCATGTTTTCTGGGGGGGTGAGTGCACAAATGCTTTGATCCCCCGGATTCTTAGGTAAACCCGTGACATCAATGCTTACGCTCACGCGAGGAGTATTGATTTTCTCATGATATCAGTAACGGCTGCAAAATTATTGCTTTTTCAGGAAACCGCCAAACTTTTTCTCAAAAAAATTCACTTAATTCTATTTTCTCTCATTACCTGTTTCTATTTATGCAGACCGACATGTTATTTTTGGCCGAGGGTGATGACTTCACAGTCGTCGAACCGACTGCCGTTGATGGTGAGGCGCACGAGTGTCCGCTCTTTGTGCCACCCTTGCATTCCGGCTGCTCCTGGATTGATGTGCAGCAGTTGGAGTTGCTTGTCGAACTGCACTTTCAGAATGTGAGAATGTCCACTGATGAAGAGTTGCGGTGGGTTGGTGTAGATTTGGCTCCGTATGCTGGGGTCATAATGGCCGGGATAGCCTCCAATGTGTTTCATAAGTACGGAAACACCCTCGCATTGCCATCTAAGTTTCTCGGTGAACATCTGGCGCAGGTCGCCTCCGTCGCAATTGCCATAGACAGCACGGAGTGGACGGAATTCATTCAGCCGCATAGCAATCTCAAGTGAGCCGAAATCGCCTGCGTGCCATATCTCGTCGCAGGGTTCAAAATAGGTCAGGTAGCGGTCGTCCCAGTAGGCATGGGTGTCGCTGATGATGCCGATGGTCTTCATTTTTCTGCTTTTCGTTGAATAAGTGTTGCAAAAATACACATATTCTGTTAAATATAGAATCGTTTTTTTGGATATTTATGTTTAAAGCATTATTTTTGCAAAAAAATAACCCTATGGCTGTATGAAGAGAAGTATCGCTTTGTTGTTGGCTTTCATTGCAGTAAGTGTGTTCGGACAGACACCCGCCCCTCGGCAGATTACCGGTCGCGAGGATACCATCCTTGCCAAAGTTCGGGCAATGGGCCTGCCTGTGGTTGAAATCAACACCGTGAATCGCGAGTTTCCACACTATTACTCCATTGATGCGCCCGAGGGATGCTATGGTCATTCCATCACGGGAGCAACGAAAGTGCCGGGGCGGGTGACCATCTCGCTTGGCGACTCTCTCATGTTCGACAGTGGGGAGTATGAAGAGGATGTGAGCGGCATGAGGGTGAACATTCGTGGCAACTATACGGCCCGCATGCCGAAGAAACCCTACAAGGTGAAGTTGGAGAAGAAGAACGACATGCTCAGAAGGGGTGATGCGCGCTTCTACGACAAGAATTGGCTGCTCCTGACTACCCAAGACATCAAGGCCGATGTGGGGAGCAAAGTGGCAGAGATGCTGGGAATGCCCTTCGTGGCAGCGTTTGAGCATGTCAATTTGATTTTCAACGGCGAATATAAAGGCAACTACCTGTTGATGGAATCGGTCAGGCGAAACACCGATTGCCGCATCAATATTTCCAAAGAAGGATACCTTTTTGAGTATGATCCCTATTTCTGGAATGAAGATGTCGCTGTGCCTTCAGACATTTTGGAGTCATACGTCCAATATACGTTTAAGTATCCTGATCAGGATGAGATCACTGAAGAACAGATAGAGCAGTTTTCGGAAATGATTCATCGGGTGGAGTCTTCCGTGCTCGATGGCTCTTATCCCGAATATGTAAATGTGCTTTCGTTTGCTACGTGGTTGCTAGCCCATGACCTTTTAGGGTTTAAAGATTGGAGGGGATGCAACTATTTCCTTACGAAGTACGACTATTCTGACACCACAAAAGTTGAAATGCCATGCCTGTGGGACTTTGATTCGGTAATGCCAGATACCACAGATTGGTTTGCCAACCAATGGTTTACCAAACACAATTATTTTGTGTTCCGATTCCTGTTCAACAACCCCAACCAAGCTTTCCTGCGAGAGTATGTACGTCTGTACGATGAGTTGGCCCCAACATTCTTCGACGAGATGGACGCATGGCTTGAAGACCTGCGACACTCAGAATTGGCACAACCCATGGAGCAGGCCATTGTATTGGATTCCATCCGTTGGAAGGAGGCCCGAAAGCCTTTCGACGAAAGCATTGAATATGCCCACAAGTGGTTTGCCTGGCGAAAGAAATGGATTGACCAGCACATTGTGGAATACCGCCAGATGATTATTCCGACGGGGATTGATGTGGTTTTAGAGGGGAGAGATATATTCGGAGAGGGAAATGCCCCTGTCTACAACCTTCAGGGACAGCGGCTTTCACGTCCACAGAAGGGCATCAACATACGGAATCGCAGGAAAGTTGTTGTGAGGGACAACAGATGAGATGTGATCACCCTTCAGGCATCATCGATCATCCTATGAAGTCCATGATGTATTTCTTAATCAGTTGGCGTGCTTTCTCCATGCCAACCAGCGAAGTGTTGATGCAGAGGTCATAGCTTTCAGCATGTCCCCAGCGCTTGCCGGTATAGTAGTTGTAAAAACTGGCACGCTGGTTCTCTTTGTCCTTGATGATGTGCCTGGCAGTTTCCTCGTCGCATTGATGCCGCTCACACACTGCCTTGATGCGGTCTTCAAGGGTTGCCGTGATGAAAATGTTCACCACATCCTTTCTGTCGCGCAATACATAGTCAGCACACCTCCCCACAAACACACAGTGTCCTTCTGCTGCTGCCTTGCGGATGGCCTCGCTCTGAAACAGGAAAAGGCTCTCCTGCGAGAAGCGGCTGTTGTAGAAGTTGGTGTCGGAGACATGTGGGGCACGCATGTGGAAGAGCGATTTCAGGAACCCCTTCTGCTCGTCGTTCTGCTCAAATATCTCCTCCGCGAAGCCACTCTCCTTGGCAGCAAGGTTCAGCAGCTCCCGGTCGTAGAGCTTGCAACCAAAGTCCTCTGCCAGCATCTTGGCCATTGTGTGTCCACCGCTTCCCAGTTGTCGGCCCACGGTGATGATGATATTGTCTTTCTTTTCCATAATTCCTAATCATTCATTGATGAATACTTTCCACCTGCATCTCTCTAAACTTCCTCATATAGCGTATCATGATGATCCAGGTCACGATGAAGGCCACTGTGTCGGAGGCAGGCAAAGCCACCCACACACCGTCTACTCCCATGATGGGTGGCAGTATGATGAGCAGGGGCAGCAGGAAGATCATCTGTCGTGAGAGCGAGAGGAAGATGCTGATTTTTGCCTTGCCGATGGATTGGAAGAAGTTGGTGATGACGGCCTGCGAGCCTATCATGGGGAACACCAGCATGTTGATGCGGATGCCTCGGGCAGCTATGGCTATGAGTTCCTCGTCGCGTGTGAAGAGTCTGGCGCAAGGGTAGGGCAGCAGTTCACCCACCAGCCAGCCTATGGCCATCACCAGCGTGGCGAAAATCATGGAGAGTTTCAAGACGTGCAACATGCGGTCCCACTGTCTGGCACCATAGTTATAGCCAGCAATCGGCTGCATGCCTTGGTTGATGCCCATCACAATCATGAAAAACAGGAAGCCTATGCGATTGGCTATTCCATAGGCTCCCACAGCCAAGTCACCCCCATGGCGCACCAGGGCAGTGTTGATGATGATCACAATGATACAGGCACAGGCATTCATCGAGAAGGGTGAGATGCCAATGGCCAGTATGTTGCGGATGATGGTCTTGTCCAGCCCATAGATGCCTCGCCGGAAGTGTATCAGCTCCTTGGGGTTACTGAACAGCCACAGCTGCCAGCACATGGCAATGAACTGGGCAAGTATGGTGGCCAGGGCTGCTCCCTGGATGCCCATTCGGAAGGTATAGATGAAGAGAGGGTCGAGCACGGTGTTCAAGGCCACGGTGAAGAGCGTGGCATACATGGCTTGGCGTGGTTTTGCTGTGGCCCTGAGCAGGGCATTCATGCCGAAATAGAGATGGGTGAACACATTGCCCAGCAAGATCACCAGCATGTAGTCGCGGGCATAGCTGATGGTGTTTTCCGTGGCTCCAAAGAAATACAGGATGGGGTCGAGAAACAAGATGCCCAGGGCACCGAAGATGATGCCTGTGACGATTTTCAAGACCAGCGATGTGCCCAGGATGCGCTGAGCCATGGAGTAGTCTTTCTGGCCCAGCTTCACGGAGAGATAGGTGCTGGCACCCACACCGATACAGGCTCCCACGGCAGCACTCAGGTTCATGAAGGGGAAAGTGATGGCAAGTCCTGAAATGGCCAATGCACCCACACCCTGACCGATGAAGATGGAGTCTACAATATTGTAAAGCGAACTGGCCACCATGGCCACAATGGCAGGTGCAGCATACTGCCACAGCAGGCGGCCCACAGGCTTCGTACCCAGTTCAAGCGTTGCTCTCTTGTTGTCGTTCATGCTGCAAAGTTACACATTTTTCTCTGATTGTCGCAATAAATACCATCAAAAACCACCAATTTTTTGCCAACGCAATGGCATTTGCTGGAAAAGTTGTATATTTGCATCGAAAAAAACAAATCTATAGAAATGGCAGAAATCCACAAGAAAGCATTTCACCAGCTGACCCTTGCTGAACTCTACGAACTCCTCAGGGTGCGTAGCGAGGTGTTTGTGGTGGAGCAGAACTGCGTCTACCAGGACCTTGATGGCGACGACCAGCAGGCCATCCATCTCTGGATGATCGTCAAAGGCAAGCTCGTTGCCCTGGCCCGTGTATGTCCTGCAGGCACCCACATGCAGGAAGTCTCCATTGGCCGTGTCATCACCACAGAGCGGGGCAAAGGCTATGGCCGTGAAATCATGCTCCGTGCCATAGAGGCAGCGGTCAGTCATTTCAATGCCCAACTCATCGACATAGAGGCCCAGGAGTATGCCCGAGGCTTCTATGAGCGTGTAGGGTTCCAGCAGTCGTCAGACCCTTTCATCCTCGATGGCATACCCCACATCAAGATGACCTGGACCCGCAAGGCAGGCATGTACGAGAAATAACAAGAGCGACCATCAACCAGACAACCCATAGCATGCAGCAAATCAAGACCATCAACCTCTCAGGCCGGGAGTGCCACCTCTACATTCAGCCCGAGGCCCACCATCTGCTCATCCAGCCCGTAGACCAGCACGACCTCCACCTCCTGGAGCAAGAGGTCAGCATCATACAAGCCTCCACACCTAAGCCCTTCTCGCTCGTGGCTTTCATGGTTGACGACTGGAACAGCGAGCTCACTCCTTGGCCCTCACCCCCCGTGTTTGGCAAGCAACCCTTTGGCGACCAAGCCTCCCACACCCTCCACTACATCCTCCATGAGCTCCTCCCAGCCCTGACGCCCCTCATGGGCCCTGCCACCCATTGCCTGCTTGGAGGCTATTCCCTGGCCGGACTCTTTGCCCTCTGGGCAGCCTACCAGGCCTCCCAGTTTGAAGGCATAGCTGCTGCATCCCCCTCCGTATGGTATCCTGGCTGGACTCAGTATGCAGCCGACCACACACCCCATGCCCCATCCATCTATCTCAGCCTGGGCGACAAGGAAGAGAAAACCCGAAACCCCATCATGGCTCAGGTGGGCCATGCCATCCGCCAGCAGCACACCCTCCTCACCCGTCAGGGCATCACCACCCACCTGGAATGGAACCCTGGCAATCACTTCGTCGATTCAGAGCGTCGCATGGCCAAAGCCTTCGCCTGGCTCCTGAATGCCACATGACACACTACCCCCCCATACACACAAAGAGGCGCAGAGGATTTCCTTTCCCCTGCGCCTTTTGCTATTCTCATCAATAGCCTGTAGTCTATCTCATCACCACCTTCACGCTCTTGCTGCCAATCTTCACGATGGCAATGTCCTTGTCGTGGAGCGAAGTGCTGATGTCCGTAGTTCCCACAGAAGCCTTGGCAGAGCCCACCAGCTTGCCAGCAACATCATAGACAGCTATCTCTGTGCCTTCAGCAGCTCCCGTGATGCTCACCACCTGCCCGTTTGTCTGAATCAGCACAGGCAGGGCCTCAATAGAGTGCATCGCAGTGGCTCCTGTACCAAAGGTAATTGTGGGCTCCACATCAATCCAACAGAGTGTAGCTGTTGCAGTCTCAGAGTTGTTGTAGCCCGCCTTCGTGGCATACACACTTACTTGATAGGTAACACATAACTCTACCTCGTCGCCTATCCCTGACTTAATATCCCTGTCGGTAATGGTATATTGGCAAGTGGCGCCATCTGTGGCGCAGCTGAACATCAGCTTCCCATTTGCGTAGCTGATGGTGGGCTTAGCGCATTGCTCAGGCTCAGGAGTGGTTCCACCTCCGCTGCCTGTGCCTTCCTCAATGAACAGGAAGTCCTTCCAGCCTTCTGTGCTTTTGTACTTCTCTTTTGTTCCAATAGGTACGTATAGTGTGGCGTTGTTGAAGGTGTTCAAGTGAAAGGTTCCAAAACTTGTTGACTTTCCAGTTATTACGAACGGATTCTTAATAAGTGAAACCACTTCCGCAAGATTCTATAGGAGAAAGCATAACCACCAATGGATGTGACGCTGTTGGGGATGATTATGGATGTGAGGCTGCTGCAATTCTCGAAAGCATAGTAGTCGATGGAGGTGACACTGTAGGATTTACCATTATAAGTCACAGATTCTGGAATAATTACATTTCCTGTATAGTCGCTAATATAGTAGAACCACCATAATCATAATAATCAACACTTTTGTAAGTAACAGACACGGAAGCCCCGCTGCTCCCATTTTTGTAATTGTAGTAGATGTCATCCATCTCGAAGTCGTAGGCGGACAAATTGCAAGCAATCATGCTGAGCAGCATGGCTAAAAGTAGTTTTTTTTCTCTTCATAATGGTATTTATTGAAAGGTTTTGTAATCTTAATATCGAGTGCAAAGATACGCATTATTTTCCGATAATGGTGCTGATAGACTGCTAAAAACACTTAAAAGCGGGGGGAAATTATAATCAATGAAATCAAAAAAAGTTATTTCCTTTGCAAACAGATCTTCAACAAACTGAAAAACATGGTGGGTGGTGCAGGAGCCAACATCACCAACGAGCATGCATCTTAGGCCTACACATCCCCGTAGGTTTTCTACACGAATCGAGCCGAAAATGATGGCGCGCCTGAAGGAAATCAACTGGAAGTACGTGGCCGAGGACATCTGCATGGCCATTATACCCACCGTGCTGCGCAAACCGGACGTTGGCGAGCAGCAACAGGCTGTGACAACGGGTGTCATTATCGGATGGATGGCGTCACGGACAGGCATGAATCGGGAATATACGCCCCAAAAGGTGAACGCAGCCATGAAAAAACTGCAATTCAAGCCCAAGAAAACCAACAAGGGGAACGTCTATTTCGTGGTGCGCCTTTTAGCCGACGACCTAAAGCACGCAGGCGAACTCCTTGCTAATCAGGAATTTAAGAAAGAAGTAGAGGCTGACATACCATTCTGAAAAAGTGACGAAAAGTGACGAGTGACGATCATGTATAAGAACTTTACAGAAAAAAAAGAAAAATACAACTAAGTATTTTTATTTTTCATCAGGAAATCTATAAACATAACGTCACTTGTCACTCCTTCGTCCTCGCCCTGATTGAATGTGGCATTTTTTTTCTTTGTACTATTTAATTTTAAACGGTTGAAAATAAATGACTTAAAGTTTTGTGGTTAGAGAAATAATTTGTATCTTTGTAGCGTAATAGAAGAGCTCTTTGAACATGATGTGAACGACCCCGGAAGGCCATCTCCGAAACGCAAGGAGAACGCTTCCGACACCCTCTCAAGACATCTGAGACACGCGCTCAGATCATTCCAAACTAATGTTAACCCTAAATTCTTGAATTTTTTAATTCTTGAATTCTTTAATTTTTTAACGCTTATGTCAGTACTTTATCGTTTGTATCAGAACAACAACAAGAAGAACACGAAGGCCTATGGCAAGTGGTATGCCAAGGCTGTGCAGACCAATGTCTATGGCACCGATGAGCTGGCCCAGGAGGTGCAGCGCAACTGCTCCATGAAGAAATCGGACGTGAAGGCCGTGATTGAGGAGCTCTGCGAGGTGATGGCCCGCGAGCTGGGCAACTCTCACACCATCAAGCTCTCAGGACTGGGCACTTTCCGTGCTGGACTAAAGTCTACGGGCACTGTGACTGTCCGTGAGTTCAACGCCTCGAAGAACATCACGGGGGTGAAGATCAACTTCCTGCCCTTCCGCACCCGCGATGCCAACTCGAAGGTGTACTCTTCGCCCATGACCTCTGCCTGGCACATCCAGGAGGCGCCGAAGAACACGGTGCTGCCTGAGCCCAACGAGGACGAGGGCGAGGGTGGTGAAGGCAATGGTGGCAACGACGAACCTTAAGCCTAAGTGGACAAGAATGGCCGCATAGTCTGCGGCCTTCTTTTTTTTCTTAACACGAACATGATTTATTTTAAAACAACGGATTGCACAGATTGCACGGATAATTCTCTAATTCTTTAATTCTCTAATTCTTTAATTCTCTAATTCTCTGATTCGTGATAAGAGAAATAACATCCGTACTCATTCGGGACATGAGAGTCATGTGCGCCTGAGGAGGCTGAAGGCCAGAAGGTAGAGCACGCCGAGGGAAATGATGGCGATGGCTCCTGCCTGACTGCCCAGTGCATCGCTGGCTGCTCCCATGAGCATGGGGAAGAGGGCACCGCCACAGATGCCCATGATGAGGAGGCCACTGACCTCGTTTTTCTGATGGGGTATGATGGCCAGGGCACGGGCAAAGACGATGCTGAAGGGATTGCCATTGCCAAAACCCATGAGGGCCACAGCGCCGTAGATTTCCCACTGGGTGGAGCCCACAAAGAGACCCAGCAGGGCGATGAGCATCATGGCTATGCTGACGAGGAGGAAGGTCCAGTCTTTCATGTACTTCATGATGAAGCTGCCACTGAAGCTGCCTGCTGCCTTGGCCACAAAATAGACAGTGGCGATGTAGGCTGCCTCGTTGAGGTGCATGCCCAGCCTTTCCATCAGCACTTTGGGGGCTGTCACACTGGTGCCCACGTCGATGCCCACATGGCACACGATGGCCAGGAAACACATCAGCACGAAGGGCATCCTGAGCAGGGCAAAGCAATCGGCAAACTGCTGTCCCACGGGTTTCTGCTGCTGGGTGGAGGGTGTCTCATGGATGCGTGTGGCAAAGAGCAACAGGGTGGCCAATACGCCCACAGCCAGGTAGATGGGGTAGAGGACTCTCCATCCGAAGCCAAAGGCCTGTGTGGTGGCTCCCCATGAGGCGATGATGGGTGCGAGGAAGGAGGCAATGCTCTTGATGAACTGCCCGAAGGTGAGTGTGCTGGCAGAGGCCCCTCCCTTCATGACTGTGTCGACCAGGGGGTTGAGGGCTGTCTGCATGATGGCATTGCCGATGCCCAGGAGCGAGAAGGAGAGAAGCAGCATGGGGAAACTGAGGGTGAAGATGGGCACAAGCAGGGAGGCCAGTGTCATCGCCAGACTGACGAGCACTGTGTTCTTGCGGCCTATCTTGTTCATCAGCAGGCTGGTGGGGATGCTGAAGATGAGGAACCAGAGGAATACAAGCGACGGCAGGGTGTTGGCCATGGAATCGCTGAGACTGAGGTCGGCCTTCACGTAGTTGCTGGCAATGCCCACAAGGTCTACAAACCCCATGGCGAAGAAGCACAGCATGACGGGGAAAAGTTTTCTGTTGTTCATGTTTTTGTTGTTTTTTTTGAAGTTTGGGGTAAAAGGCGTAACTAAGATCTGCACCCAGTCAATGCCCTCTTTCTATCTCTCTTTGTAGGGGATGTGCCCCCCTCTTATATCTCTCTGTGGGGGATATGTGACCCCCTCTTTACTCCCCCTGTAGGGGGAGGAATAGTTTGAACTGAGCGCAGGAATTAATCAGTCCCATGTATGGGTTGTGTGACCCCCTCTTATCTCCCCCTGCAGGGGGAGGAATAGTTTGAACTGAGCACAGAAACTAATCAGTCTTGCTATTACAGGAGGTATCAAAACTAATCAATCGGCTCCTACAGGAGGTTGCAAAACCAACCAGTCCCCCTCCTACAGGAGGGGTTAGGGGAGGTCAGTCCGTGAGTGGTGCTAAGTAGATACTATTATTTATCACGAATTAAAGAATTGAAGAATTTTATTATATGTGATCCATTGTTCGGGGAGTGCCTACGGAGTCCAACCTATCAGGCATTTATCCCATCATCAACACCCAATCTATGTGCATGTGGGCGCAGCCATCCCCTCCCATCGTAGGGGAGGGGGCTGGGGTGGGGTCAGTATTGTTCCATCTCTGCATTGTCATTACATCTCCGCGGCTTACCCCACCCCCATCCCCTCCCCTCATAGGGGCGAGGAGTGCCTACGGGGTCCAACCTATCAGGCTTTTATCCCAACCATAGTGCCTACGGAGTCCTACCTATCAGGCATTCATCCCATCCATAGTGCCTACGGAGTCCATCCTATCAGGCATTTATCCCATCATCAACACCCAATCTATGTGCATGCGGGCGCAGCCATCCCCTCCCATCGTAGGGGAGGGGGCTGGGGTGGGGTCAGTATTGTTCCATCTCTGCATTGTCATTACATCTCCGCGGCTTACCCCACCCCCATCCCCTCCCCTCATAGGGGCGGGGAGTGCCTACGGAGTCCATCCTATCAGGCATTCTTCCCATCCCCTTGGGGGTAGGAGGGGGGTATCTTTTTTCAATACCTGTCCACGGGCTGTGTGCCCAGTTGGATGTCCAGCCTGCCACCTTTCACCACATCGGAGAAGGAGATGCGTGGGTGGGAGAGTTGCTTGCCATTGAGGCGGTATTCCTGCACATAGGGAGCCTGTTGGTCGTAGCCCTGGGTGGTGATGACAAAGGTCTTTCCTGAGTAGTATTTGGGACTCAGGTGGATGGCTACCCTGCCAAAGAGAGGACTGCCCAGGCCAAAGGTGGGCTGGAGGTCGTTGAGTCCTGTGATGCTGAAGAGTCCTATGCTGGAGATGACATACCATGCGCCCAGCTGTCCCTGGTCCTCGTCCTGACCATAGCCATAGCCATGGATACCGTCTGTGCCATAGAACTCATTGAGGATGGCGCGCACCCACTTCTGAGTCTTGGAGGGTCGGTTAGCCTCGTTGAAGAGCCAGGAGATGTGTAGGCAAGGCTGGTTGCCCTGGTTGTAGAGCGTCTTCAGTCCTGCAAAGGCTCCCACCTCTGTTCCCCCGCTGAAGATTTTGGGTTGCGAGAGGGTGAAGATGCTGTCCAGTCGGGCATTGAACTCTTTCTCGCCCACCTTGTCCACCAGCGCTTTGGCATCGTGTGGCACATAGAAAGTGTATTGCCAGGCATTGCCCTCCTGGAATCCTCGCCACACCTCCATGGGGTCGAAGTTGGGAATGAAGTTGCCCTCGGCATCCTTGGGGTGCATGAAGTTCTCCTTGTCGTCGTAGATGCGCTCCCAGGCTTTGGAGAGGTTCATGAGCTGCTTGTATTCAGGCTTGCCCAAGGCTTTTGCCAGCTGTGCCGTAGCCCATGAGGTGAAGGCATACTCCAGGGTGTGGGAGGCAGAGAATCGGAACTTCTCGGCAGGTCCCTCTGCATTCTCCACATGAGGCACATAGCCATACTGGACGAACTCCTTGGTGTCTGACTTGCCTGCTCCAAAGGGTCGGTTGTCACCCTCCAACTCATTCTTGCGGCAAGCTTCATAGGCCAGTTCCACATCGAAGTCGCGAATGCCACACTGGTAGGCAGCATTGATGAGCAGGGGCAGCTGGTTGGTGCCCACCCCTGACACATAGCGGCTGTTGGCCAGTCCATCGCCCATCCATCCAGCATCCTTGAACACCTGCAGGTGGGAGCTGATGTAGTCGGAGGTGTACTCAGGATAGGCCAGAATCCACAACTGCCCGAGGTTCCATTGTCCACCCCAGAAAGCGTCCGTGTTGTACATGTTGTGCAGGGGCTTGCCATCCTTCATGGGCAACTGACCGATGCCCCCATCATGACGGGGATAGGCTCCATTGACATCGCTGCAGAGGCCACGTCCCAGGATGGCATGATAGAGCCCTGTGTAGAACTTCTTCATGTCGTCTATCTTAGCAAACCTCACATCTATCCTGCCCAGCATTTCCTGCCAGGCTTTCTCGCTTTGGAGTTTGGCCTCATCGAAGGTCATGCCCTGAGCCTCTGTCAGACGGTTCAGACGGGCATTTTCCACAGAGGTGTAGGAGATGCCCACAGCCACCGTCACCTGCTCACCCTCCTGGGTGGGGAAGTCGAGGTAGATGCCTGCACCAGGCCCCTTGGCCTCTTTCTCGCCCATGTGGACTGTCTCACCATGGAAAGCCCCCAGGGCAGCAATGTCTTTGTCGATCATGGCAGAGAAATAGATGGGCACCTCAGCCCCGGGTTGGTATTTCTTGACATACTCAGGCAGCGTAATGACATAGCCCTCAATGGTTTTCCCATCGTCGAGCACCTTCACCCAGGCATCCTTCACAGCACCACTTTCACCCGAACGGTTGCCAATGTCAAAGAGGATGCGGCTCTGCTCAGACTGGGGATAGGTGTAGCGCTGGAAGGCCACACGTGGGGTGGCAGTGACCTCAGCCTTGATGCCATAGTCTTTCAGCACGACGGAATAATAGCCTGCTGTGGCCACTTCCTCGTCGTGGGAGAATTGGGAACGGTAGCCTTCCCCCTGAGAATCGACAGCTCCTGGCACGGTCTTGAGCTCTCCACAGGCAGGCATGAGCACAATGCCGCCCACCTGGAACTCATGGGTGCAGGGGAACCCCTCAATGGAATGGTCGCGATAGTCATAGCCAGTGGCCTCCCAGCCGTCCTTGTTGCCCAGATGACCATTGGTGCTGGGTCCAGGCTTTGCCATTCCGAAGGGCATGGCCCCTGGTGCAAAGTGGAAATACCGACAATGGGCAGTGCCTATGCGTGGCTCTACAAAACGGGGATACCACTCACCGATGGTCTCAGGAGTGTCGCAACTTGCCGTGGCACATGTCATGCTCACGAGCAATAACAACAATTTGATGGTCTTCATATACATGTTCAGTTTTTATGACTGTTTCCTTATCTGTATGATTGTTTCTCTATCTGATGGATGGCAAAGTTGTAGGCACCCAGGTTGATGGCCTTGCTGGCCCCCAACTCACTGACGGTGATGGCCACCTTGCGCTGGGCACAGTAGAGCACCTGCTGGTCGGTGTGGGGCACTTTCAGGAAGACATCCTTGTCGTCAAGGAAAGCAGCCCGCTCTGTGGGGTCCTCGAAGTTGTACACCTCCGACTGCAGGGTGGGCATCAGATGGCCAGAGAATGTACCCACAGGACGGGCAAACTCTTCCATCATGCCAGGCAGGATGTGACGGGCAGCCCCAGCCACACCACCACCCATGACCACAATGCCATCGACGATGTTCAGCACATTCACCAGGGCAGCTGCCGTGGCCTGTCCCAACTGGCGGAAACTCTCCTGAGCAGCCCTCTTGTTGCCTGTACGCTGTCCATCGGCTATCTCACAGATGTCCTTGGGAGTAAGGCCAGAGGCATCCTCATGCGACATCTCAGCATAGACACGCTTCACAGCACGGATGCTGACACTCTCCTCAGCTATGACAAAGGGATACATGCCATTGCGCATGCACCACACATCGCCACCACAGCCATTGTCGCCTGTCAGCAGCACCTTGTCGATGACCACTCCACAACCGAACCCAGTGCCCAGGGTGATGCCCACCAGATTCTTGTATCGGCGCTTGCACCCTGCCTCCTGCAAAGCCTGGTTCACACGGGGCAGGGCACCAGCCAGAGCCTCACCATAGGCAAAGAGATTGCCGTCGTTGTTCACAAACACAGGGATGCCAAACACACTCTCTAAATAGGGTCCCAGCGGCACACCCCCACGGAAAGAGGGGAAGTTGGGCAGGTCGCCTATCACCCCATGCTCATAGTCAGCAGGGCCAGGGAAGGCAAAACTGATGGCCATGGGTTCGGCATCAAGCCTTTGCTTCACCGTGGTGAATCCTTGCACCAGAGTGGCCAGGCAACCCTCAGTATCGGTGGTCACAGCCTTCAGGCTGACGGGTTCCACCATCTCTTCATTGTCGCAGATGGCAGAGAACACAAAGTTGGTGCCTCCTGCATCCAGCGTCAGTACAATCTTCTTGTCGTTGGTCATAGCTGTTTTTAGTTGCTTATTGATTCTGTTCTTAGTTGCTTATTGATTAATAGGTACATGTGGGCGCAGCCATCCCCTCCCATCGTAGGGGAGGGGGCTGGGGTGGGGTCAGTATTGTTCCATCTCTGCATTGTCATTACATCTCCGCGGCTTACCCCACCCCCATCCCCTCCCCTCATAGGGGCGGGGAGTGCCTACGGAGTCCAACCTATCAGGCATTTGGCGGGGAGTGCCTACGGAGTCCAACCTATCAGACATTTGGCGGGGAGTGCCTACGGAGTCCAACCTATCTCCATATTTTCATTCCATCTCTACAGCTCACCTCACGTATGCCTTGATGGTCATGCACTCCTCATGATGGAGGGGGGTGATGGTGTAGCGCCCTATGCAGGCAGGGATGATGAAAGTCTCGGCATAATGCACCGTGAAGGGTGGGAACTTGCCCTCAGGACTCTCCACCACCGCCTCGCTGCCCTCCACCAGGTTCAGCACATTCACGCCCCCATGGGTGTGGTGCTCCACAGTCTTGGAGAAAGTATGGCGGCGGGTCTCAATGAACTCGTTGGGGTGCAGGCCAGTACGCTCCTCCATGATGCCCTCTTGCTGAGACAGCACTTCAAAGTGGTTGCGTATGTGCTGGTTCACCCATCCTGTCGTGCGATTCCATTGAATCACCTGCCTGCCCCTCTCCACATTGATGGGACGAGGCTTGCCATCAAGTCCCAGCCGGTTCCAGTCCCATAGCTTGAAGGTGAAGATACTGGGCGTGCTGCTGATTTCCAGCACCATGCTGTCGTGACCACTGCAATGGATGGTGCCTGCAGGGATGAGGTAGTGGTCGTGCTTCCTGGCAGGGAATACATTCACATATTGCTCGGCAGGGAAGGCCATGTCCCCACGCTGGGCAGCACGCAAGTCAGCTATCATCTGATGCTTGTCTATGCCCTCCCTTAGCCCAAGATAGACAACGGCATCCTCACCGGCATCCAGCAGGTAGTAGCTCTCGTCCTGGGTGTAGTGGAGCCCAAACTCACGGTGGGCAAACTCGTTGGTGGGATGCACTTGCAGGCTCAGGTTGCCACCTCCCATGGTGTCGAGGAAGTCAAAGCGGATGGGGAACTCTTTGCCAAAGCGAGCCCATACCTGTTCGCCCAGCAACTCCTGGCTGTGGGCAAGAACCACGTCCTGGGAGGGAAACTCCACCAGCACACCATTGAGGTTCAGGTAGAGACTGTTCTCTTCAGGCACACAGTCGAAACACCAGCCATAGTTCACCTCCTCGCGTGGCAGGTCGCACACCTCCTTCATCCATTGTCCTCCCCAGGGAGCAGGGTCGAAGAAGGGAACCACACGGAAGGGCTTATGTGCTGTGAGCTCCATGCCCTGACGGAACTGCTTGTCGCTGATCATCTTGGGCTGCTGTCGGTGGTTGCTGTCTATCCAGAACTCTATGCGATGTTCCTGCATCAGCTTGTCCTTATGCTGGTCGCAGATGATCCAGTCGTTGAAATACCCACGCTTGTATTGCCTGGATGGTTCCTCCTGGCTGTTGTCAATGCCCAGAGCCTTCACCTCATGACGTCGGAATCGCTGCTGAATCTCCCATCGGGCCATGTCAGCATAGGCAATGGGAGCCTTGGACCACAGGTCGGCAATATAGGCTGCTCCCGTGCCAATGAGGATGCAGGGCTCTTGCTGCATCGTGTGTATGATGGCCTCCAACTGAGAAGGGTCGAAGTATTCTGCAAGCTGGATGTTCGACCTGTAGCCAAAGAGCACATCATCGGTCATAAACCGTTCTGTCATCCTTCTGACCGCCTCTTCTGGCAGCATCAGCTGGCGGGTGTCTATCACCCTCCGTCCTGTCTTGGCAAAGGCATGGATAAAATCCTCTTCATAGGTGCCACAATAGAGGTCGATGGCCCACACAGGCTCATTGCTCCACAACTCACTCAGCGTGGATACAATCCTGTCCCAGCCCACAATGGCAGTGCCCTCGGTGGGGGTGCTTGGAAACTTGTCGTAATTGCTTTTTCTCATCCGTTCAGTTTGGTTTTTGTGTCAATGTGTGAAATCTGATTTCGGCTACAAAATTAACTCATTTATTTCGGCTATGCAAATGTTTTTATCGAAAATCTCTGTCGTCACCCGATAAAATGCAACATTTCTGCCGAAAAGGTTTGGCAGTTTTCTCGAAACCCTGTATCTTTGCAGCATTATAATATAAATAGTTATACAATAAAAAAAACACGATTATGGAAGTTATACAGAGTTTTACCATCGACCATACCCATCTGAAGCCTGGCATCTATGTCTCGCGTGAGGACAAGGGCTTCACCACTTTCGACCTGCGCATCACAGAACCCAACCAAGAGCCTGCCGTGGCTCCTGCTGCCATGCACAGCTTGGAACACTTGATGGCCACATGGTTTCGCAACAGTGAGGCTAAGGACGACGTGGTGTATGTGGGGCCTATGGGCTGCCTCACAGGCATGTACATCATCATGACGGGAGCCTACACGGCAGAGGACATGCGCCAGCTGACCATCCAGTGCCTGCAATGGATTCTCACACAGACTGAGGTGCCTGCCACACGTTCTGAGGCTTGTGGCAACTACCTGCTCCACGACCTGCCCATGTGCAAGTGGGAGAGTGCCCGCTATCTGGATCGCCTGCAGCACGATTTCCACTCTGAATACACCAAGCTGCAGATTACCCTCGACGATGGCAAGGTGTTCGCTGATGCATAAGTTTTTTTTGAACTCATGAAACTCCTGAATGATGATGATAGACCAGATTATTGACTACAACAAGCAGTTTGTCGCAGAGAAGGGCTACGAGCAATATCTCACAGACAAATATCCCGACAAGAAACTGGCAGTGCTTTCGTGTATGGACACCCGACTGACAGAGCTGCTGCCTGCTGCCCTTGGACTGAAGAATGGCGATGCCAAGATCATCAAGAATGCTGGAGGCCTGGTCATCTCGCCCTTTGACTCTGCCATGCGCAGTCTCATTGTGGCCATCTATGAGCTGGGTGTGGAGGAAATCATGGTGGTGGCTCACTCTCATTGCGGCGCCTGCCACATGAGCTTCGACCATTTCCACCACTTGATGACAGCCCGTGGCGTGACTGATGAAACACTCTTCACCATCGGGCAGTGTGGCATTGACCTGCATCATTGGCTGGAGGGATTCAAAGACACGCCAACCTCTGTCAGGAAGACCGTCAATACCATCAAGACCCATCCACTGGTGCCCAAGGATGTTGTGGTGCGCGGCTTTATCATAGACTCTGAAATAGGAGCCTTGGAAGAAATTGAAGTGTAACTGCAAGAGCATTGCATAAATGGCGGAATATCAGAGAATTATCATTATCTATCTGCTTGTCATTAACATAGCCACCTTCTTCACCTATGGCATTGACAAGTGGAAGGCAAAGAAATCGAAATGGCGCATCAGGGAGATTTCTCTGTTGGCCTTGGCTGTGCTTGGCGGCAGCATAGGGGCTTGGCTGGGCATGAAGGTGTGGCACCACAAGACCATGCACAAGAAGTTCAAGTATGGCGTGCCTGCCATCCTCATTCTGCAACTCGCCCTACTCGCGTACATCATCTGTTCCTGACAGATTGATTGTGAGCATCACCCTGTCTTCGAAAAAAACAAACCACTCATTCAATAAAACAACTTTGCATTATGGCACACAATTGCGAAAACTGTAAGTTTAGGGCACACTACGACAAGAAGCCCAATTCGATGTTAGGTAAGTTCTGGCGCTGGCACATCAACTTCTGTCCAGGCTGGAAAGGCTACTTCACCAGTCAGAGCGACGAGAAGAAAGCTGAGCTGAGAGCAAAATACAATTTCACCAAATGATGACGCTACCCAAATTCATCATCACGATGGAAGGCGTACTTCGTCTGGGCATGGTCAATCAGCATAAGCACCTGCTGAAGCCTGGCGACCAGTGCATAGGCGGTGGGTACTACCACTTTGACTTTGTCTCCAACCGCATCATCCTCGACCGTGAATCCTATGACTATGGCCGTCCTAAATGGCATCTGCTGGAGGTGCTGAAAGTGCCCTCTGCCTATCGGGGCATGAACATCGTCTATACCTACGACGACAATTTCCATGAGGATTTCCATGTCAGCGAGGAACTGGCCATTGAGTATGATGACTGACTCTGAGGCCTGAACACCGAATAAATACGAATCAGTTGATATGACATTACAAGAAGCCATAGAAGCCCGCCATAGTGTGAGGGCTTACAAAGACCAGCCATTGAGCGAGGATATCGTCAAGCAGCTGGAAGATAAAATCGTGGAGCTGAACCGTGAGGGGCAGTTGCATATCCAGTTGGTGTGCCATGAGCCAAAGGCATTTCAGGGGATGCTGGCCAAGTATGGCAAGTTTCGCCATGTGACCAGCTATCTGGTTATGGCAGGAAAGAAGTCTGATGACCTTGACGAGCGCATAGGCTATTACGGTGAGCATCTTGTCTTGTTCGCCCAGACACTTGGCTTGAATACCTGCTGGGTGGGACTCAGCTACTCGAAGGTGCCAGGAACCTATGTGCTTGAAGAAGGCGAGAAGATTGCCTGCTACATTGCCATTGGCTATGGTGCGACCCAGGGTGTCTGCCATAAGATCAAGATTGTGGAACAAGTGAGCAACGCATCTGACGCTACTCCTTCATGGTTCCGCAAGGGTGTTGAAGCAGCCTTGCTTGCTCCAACTGCCGTGAACCAGCAGAAGTTTTCGTTTGAGTATATCGGTATGAGAAACAATCGCCATCAAGTGAGGGCAAAGAAAGGTTTCTCCATGATTGGTTATACAAAGATGGATTTAGGCATTGCCAAATACCACTTTGAGATTGGTGCCGGGAAGGAGAATTTTGAGTGGGTGTAAATGATACAACAATATTAGACCCAATGATTAAGATGAGTGTTATACATATTTAATAATAAACTCCATGACAAAGAAAAAGATTGACATCCGCGACTATGCCGGCGAGATTATCAAGGCTATGAGGCTGGGAATCCTGTTGACCACCAAGGTTGGCGACAAGGTTAATGCAATGACCATAGGGTGGGGAACCCTCGGCATCATCTGGGAACGTCCTGTGTTTGTGGCCTATGTACGCAAGCAGCGCTATACCAGAGAGATGCTCGACGAGTGCCGTGAGTTCACCATCAATGTCCCGGTGGGTGAGTTCCGTCATAGTATCCTCGGCATCTGCGGTAGCAAGAGTGGCAGGGATATGGATAAGATAGAGGCGGCTGGGCTGACACTCGTTGAGCCAGAGGTCATCAACACGCCAGGCATCAAGCAACTGCCGCTGACATTGGAATGCCGCGTGCTCTACAGCCAGGAGCAGGAATCTGGCAAGTTCAACGACGAGATTACCCGACAGTTCTACACCATGGAAACCGGCGACCACTTCTGCTATTACGGAGAGATAGTTTCTGCATACATCATTGAAGACTAACATAATTGAAGGTTAACACGATGAAAAAGATCATGATTATTGACGGAGGCCCAAGAAAGTCATTCAATACGGCCTCGATGCTGAAGAAGTTTGCCGAAGGTGCAGCTTCTGTAAGCGACCAGATTGAAGTAAAGACAGTACGCTTGTATGGACTTGAATACAAGGGCTGTATGTCGTGCATGGCCTGTAAAATCAAGGGACGTGCCTCCAACGTCTGTAAGTTCAAGGATGCGCTCACTCCCATACTCGAAGAGATAGCGCAGGCTGACGGACTGGTATTAGGCTCACCCATCTACTTTGGCCAAATTACAGGTCTGATGCAGGCATTCCTGGAGCGACTGGCCTTCCCCTGGCTCTCCTACAACGACTACAGCCTGACAGCTCCCAAGCGCATGCCCGTGGTGCTGATGGAGACCATGAACGGTACTCCCGACAGAAACAATAGCCAAGGCTACGGCTCCATGGAATACAGCATCAGCAATGCCCTCGGCACACCAGAGCACCTCAATGCCTACAACACCTATCAGGTGAAGAACTACGACAACTACGAGTTGCGTGGATTCTCAGAACCTGACAAGCGGCAGTATCGAGAGGAGCACTGGGAGAATGACCTGCAGAAAGCATTCGATGCAGGACAACGCATGGCAGAAAGTATTCTTGCAGAAACCAAATCATAGATGAGCAGTAGCGAGATTGAAGCTCGTGATGCAGTGTTTTTATGATCTGATTTATAGACAAAATGAATTACAAGAATAAAGTAGCCGTCGTCACAGGTGGAGCACAAGGCATTGGGCGATGCATAGCCGAAGAGTTCCAGAAAGCTGGAGCCACTGTTTGCGTGATAGACAAGCAGCAGGGCAATCATTTCATTGGCGACCTTGCCGACAAACAGGTGTTGGAAGAGTTTGTGAAAGAAGTGATTGCCCAGCACGGTCACGTGGACTATCTCATCAACAATGCCCTTCCACTCATGAAAGGCATCGATGCCTGCAGCTATGAGGAGTTCCAATACGCCTTGAGTGTGGGCGTGACAGCTCCATTCTATCTTGCCAAACTCTTCGCTCCACATTTCGCCGAAGGTGCAGCCATCGTCAACATCTCCTCTTCGCGTGACCGCATGAGCCAACCTCAGACAGAGAGCTATACAGCAGCTAAAGGTGGCATTGCTGCCCTCACACATGCCTTGGCTGTGAGCCTTGCTGGAAAAGTAAGAGTAAACAGCATCTCACCAGGATGGATTGACACTGCCTTCACCGTCTATGAAGGTCCCGATGCTGTTCAGCAGCCTGCAGGCCGAGTGGGCAATCCTTTGGACATTGCCAACATGGTGCTGTTCCTCTGCTCCGACAAGGCTGGGTTCATCACTGGCGAGAACATCTGCATCGATGGTGGCATGACCCGTCAGATGATTTATCATGGTGACAACGGATGGATATTGAACGATAGAAATTGAAACCAACACAGCATCAACGACAGCCATACGTGCAGGAGCCAACGAATGAGCCTCTTGTATCGTGAGGCTGACAATGAATACGTAACAATTAAAAAACTAGATTATGAAGACAAAGAAAATTATCAAGAGACTGTTTCTTACAGTTTTAGCAGTCATCGCGGCAGTTATTGTCATCGGCCTGGGATTCTGGCTTATCGACGGACGCTCACCACAGGCCTATGTCGTTGCACACATCTTGCCCCAGACCACCATGGAAGACTATGAGAAGGGCAAGACCGAAACCACAGACAAGAGCACTGTGGAGATTCCTGATGGTGTCGCCTTCCCCCGTCAAGTGAATCAATACAAAGTGGGCCACATGCAGGTTTTCGAGTGCGCTGCCGAAAATGATGCCAAGCCCATCGTGCTCTATATCCATGGTGGAGCCTATGTCAACAACTTCTCCTCACGGCATTGGAGTTCCATGGACGAGTGGGCAGAGATGACAGGCTGCGGCATGGTGATTCCCAACTATCCGCTGCTCTTCCGCTACACCGTGAAGGATGCTTTCCCCTTGATGATGCAACTATACCGGCAACTACAAGAGCGTTTCTCCGCCAGACGTATCCTCTTCATGGGCGATTCTGCCGGAGGTGGCTTTTCCCTTGCCTTGGCACAGGAGATACAGAAGACAGATTCTCTGGACCTGCCCAGCCGTCTGATACTCATCTCGCCCTGGGTTGACGTTTTGGGAGGTGACGATGCGTTACAGGGATATGACACCTTCCTCAACAATGAAGTGCTTCGGCACGTAGGAACTGACTGGGCCGGAGAACTCAATCCACGCGCCCCGATAGTGTCTCCTCTCTATGGCGACATGCAGGGACTGCCACCCACCGACCTTTTCACGGGCACTTGGGAGGTGTTCTATACGGATATCGCCAAGACCTGCGACAAGATGAAGGCCGCTGGTGTAGATGTCAGTCTGCACGTGAAAGAGAAGATGGGCCATGTTTATCCGCTTTGGCCATGCCCAGAAGGAAAGGAAGCCAGAAAGGTAATAGCAGAGATTATATCCAAGGTTAAATTCTGAAAAGCAAAGATAATGGAAAGCCGAGAAAAAAGGCATGGAGTTTATTAACTATTTAGCATCAATCATTATGAATAAGAAACAGACCATGAAACATTTGATGATACTTGCCACCATCATGACCATCTGCGGGGCCATGATACTGACATCGTGCAGCGAAGGCGACAATGCACTGGTGGTGACGGATGACAAGCCGTGGACCATCAGCGCCGACGACATGGACCCGTCCGTGAGGCCTGGCGACGACTTCTTCATGCACTGCAACGGTGGCTATTGGCAATCGACACACGTGCGTGAGGACATGCCGACGATTGAATCGTTCGTGAGAACCGTCGTCACGACGGAAATACAGAATAAGCTTGCCGACCTTACCCTGCCCTCGCTGGAAGTGCTCAAGGCCCACAAGGCACTGCCGAAGCCTACAAGAGAGGAACTCGAGGCTCTTGTGACACCAAAGCTGCAGCCCCTGAAAGAGGCATCCACCCTGGAAGAGGCCTGGCGCACCACCGGCCAGCTCGTTGCCGAGGGACTGACCTTCAACTTCAGTCTGCTCATCTCGGATTTCCGCGGGGACTTCACGGCCGTCATGTTTCCTAAGGAATTGGACATCCCGATACCAGAAATCAATGCTTTCAACGAACGTATCAACAGGCCTGAGTACAATGGCTTGCTGATGCCTCTGGGCGGAAGCAATATGACACGTGGAGCCGAGAGCCAGCAGTGGCCTATGCTGGTGGCTTGGTGCGAGGGCTTGGGTGCCGATCCTGAGCACGTGGTTACGTGGAAGACGCTTGTGATGGAAGTGACACCGTATGCCGAGATAGCGCCTTACATACAGAAGTGGGACGACGATCTGATGGCTTTGCAGGCGATGGATCTGGAATCCTACAAGCAGGCTGCCTGCGACATCTTCCTCGAGTCGACGGTCAAGGAAATAGAAAGCACAGCCAATCAGACCGCCGAAACCATTTACGACACTTACTGCAACTACGAGAAGAACCGCGTCTTTGCCGAGCGCTACTTGACTCCCGCCATGATAGAGCGCACCAAGGAGATATGCCAGGAACTGAAACAGACCTTCGCCAACCGACTCAACCGCTGCACTTGGATCAGCGCAGCCTCGAAAGCAAGTGCTTTGGAGAAACTCGATGCTATGGAGTTCAATATCGGCAAACCCGATGATTGGATAGAAGAGGCCATGCCCAACCTTTCTGCAAGCCAGAGCCTGGCCGAAGACCAACTGCTGTTGTCAAAGAGCAGACGCCACTTTGAAACCTCGTTGATAGGAAAGCCCCGTAGGGGTAATGCCTTTAGTTATATGATCCTTAACAACAGCATGAATCTCTATGAAGTCAACTCATCCTATATGCCAGGATTCAACGCAATGATGATCATGCCGACGATGATGATGCCGCCCTTTTTGCCCAACGATGCCAACGAAGCCATCATCTATGCCTCCGCATATTTTTTCGGTCATGAGATGACTCACGGTTTCGACAGCAGGGGGGCTTTGTACGACAAAAACGGCGAAGAGATTCCCATCTTCGTCGACCAGGCTGACCTGGACAGATTCAAACAACTCTCCCAGCAACTTGCCGACTGCTATAGCTCATTAGAGGTGATGCCCGACCAGCTGCCCGGTGTCTTCAACGACGGCAATTTCACCCTGGGTGAGAATATCGCCGACCTGGGCGGAGTGGAATTGGCATTCGAGGCTTATACCAACCGATTGAAGCGACAGGGCTTCGAAGGCGAACAGCTGCGACTGCAGCAGCAACGTTTCTATCTGGCCTTCGCCCATCTGTGGCGGGCCAAATACAATGCGCTTTATGCACAGGAGCTCACACAGGGCAGAAATGAACTTGGTGCGGGCAAGAATATACACAGCTTGGAACGCGAACGTGTCAATGGCGTGGTGATGAACACCGATGCCTGGTACGACCTCTTCGACGTGAAGCCAGGCGACAAACTCTATCGTAAACCTGAGGAACGCGTGCATATCTGGTAAATACCACTTTGAGGTAGGTGCCGGGAAGGTCAACCGATGGAGCAGCGAGAGCCATCAAGCTCGCTTTAATGGCCGAGTCGCGACAGAGGAAGACAACGTCAACTTTGAGTGGGTATAAAAAGTATGCGAATCAAATAAATCGGAATTTATGGAAATCAATAATAGACCCAACCCCAATGAGGCTTTTCCGAATCCGAAGATTCCAAGCCTCTGCTTCATCAAGAACGTGGTGA